>Ga0065711_1035127_pt1 | contig 22767 bp, 9 predicted proteins | sample Hoacrofraction12_FD_59098 | JGI IMG/M metagenome (GOLD analysis project Ga0065711, IMG submission 59098) | Hoatzin crop microbial communities from Cojedes, Venezuela - Epithelial fraction 12 v2 (version 2) | ecosystem: Host-associated > Birds > Digestive system > Esophagus > Crop | place... | reverse complement strand
CGCCTGGACAAGGTCCTGTGCAGCCTGCTGTAGGTGACCCTGCTTCGGCGGGGGGGTTGGACTAGATGACCCACAGAGGTCCCTTCCAACCCCTACTATTCTGTGATTCTGTGATTCTGTGATTCTGCTGAGCAAATGCACCCCACTGCATTTTCAGTGATTCACTTTTTGTCCCACATAGTGTGGAGTTGCTGAGCAAAGTTGAAGAGCTGGGGCTTCCCAACCACCAGAAGTGTTTTAAAGGTGGATGAGGTCAACCTCCACTAGCTTTTCCTCCTTGTCCGTTGGCTTAGTTTACAAAAGTACTTTAAAAAGAAAAGTGCGTGCAGTGCCTCACCTGAAGGGACACTCAGCCACCGAGTTATGGAGACAACTTCAAAAGTGTGTGTCTCTGTTGGAGTAGATTGAGGCCTCTGATGACTGACCAGATAGTGGTGAGCTCTTGTAGGCTGTGCAAGTATTAAAAGTCTCTTTTCATAAAATTTCCATTTTCCTAGTGGGAGCAGTGTGGGAATGTTAGAGAAAACAGGGTGGTAGGAGTTCTGTACAGGGTAAGAAAAATAGGATGGGAAAAGGGAAGATTCTGCAACTGGTGGTACTGAAATTATCCAAGGCTTCTGGTTTTACTACCGCTAGAGTTGGAGTGAAGATAGCCATAGTGGGGAAGTGTTTAAAAAATGCTTTGCAAGGATAGAGCCTTTTATCAAAAAAGACAGGGGTTTTGTGGTGGGGGTCTTTTTCACAACAGAAATGTTTTGCTGCATATTGCTAATATTGCTCAAATGAAACTGTCTCCCAAGGGATCTAAATCTGTCTGAGCAGATTCCAGTGACTCTTGGGTGATCGGAATGCTCAGGAACAAGAGAGTAAAAAACCATGCTTAATACAATCTGTTGAACTGGAGTATTTTAATCAGAGCTGAGCTTTGAAGGAACCAGGTGTTATTTTGCTCCTGGCAGCAAGTGAAACTTCACAGGCTTTTCATGACATCACGTCTTTTCCATGTCTTAACCAGTGACTCATCTTGCCTGCCTGTTTGTTCCTATTTCTAGCTGCCAGCAGGAATGGTAAGCTCAACGTTAGCATTCTCTTATTAATGGCACATACTAGTCTGCCCAAGGTCACTCTCTTTGCTCACCCTTGTGCCTCTTGGTAGTTTCCCCCCCCCTTCTTCTTTCTCAGGGTGACTTTTGTTTAGCTCATTCTTGGTGGCTTCCACTCAGAAGTCTGCTTTCGCAAAGGAAGTGTGTATGTGTGTGTTAATGTAACGTCCAGGAGCTCCGATCGCAGAGCAGAGCCCTTCTGCGCTGAGCACTGGGCAAACGCACGGCTAAGGAAGTCTCGGCTGCAGAGAACGTGCAGTCTGAAGCCCACGTCCTGATACGAGAGTAGTGGGATGGGAACATACCAGCCACCTCACAGCAGACATCAATAAGATTGACCAAAACAACTAGAATTGCCGGAGGTCGTGAGACATTAACACTTCACATTGCAACAGTCCAGAAAGGTAATGATTATAATAATAGCTGGGTCCAGCGAGGAAGGCAGAACAGGGCAGCAGCGGAGACGGCTGCGTGAACAGTTTGAGAGATCTGCCTGGAGGTGGGAAGAGAGCGGGGTGGGACAGAGGTTGTGGATGGCAGAATGGCACTCTCACTGTTCACAACAGAGACACGAGCATAGCTCCATGCGAGCGCAAATGTTTCCTCATCCATGCAGAAGGGAAAGTAAACAGGTCTTGGCCGTAAAGGGGACAAGTGTTACTGACCCCCAGGCTGGCCTGTAGCAGGACAAACAGTCCTCTGCCTTCAGGATGTGCCTATATTTCTTGCTCATTCAGGTGATCTGTCATGCAGAGAACGGGAGCTGAGGTGGCCAGTGTTGCTGAGAATGGAGCTGTGTTTGCAAGGAGTCAGATGTTTCCTGACGCTGTGGTGTCTAACAGCTTACTGCCCCTGTAACCACGGGGCTGTGAAGTTGCTTACCCTGTCTCCAAGACTGACCAAACTCCAAACAAGGTGCCAAAACCTGTAGCGTAGGTGTCACGATGTGACACTGGACAGCAGGGAAGAAAAGGTTTCTCCTTCACCGCAGGTGATGAAGCCCCAGAACTGTGGTTGGTGCTGGTTATTCGGGTTGATGTAGCCTCTGTTCTGACTCTGAGCAGCCTAAGTAAGGATGATGCCAAGTACATTCGTCTTGTAATTGTTGCCAACCAGCTGCAGAACAGATGACTCTTATCCTTATGTATTATTCTTCTTAAAGAAAAAAAAAACAAAACAAAACAACAAATCAAACCATAATCATTTAAAAAAATTGAAAGGTTTATTTCTTTAGAGGTTGTTTGTCACATACTCTGCTAGAACAGTCATGGTGTCGAGGGGATTAAATCCGGTACAGATGAGAAGTTTCAATGACGTTTTATTTGGAACAAAAAACTTGTGGCTGGAAATCTTCACTGGAAGAACGGTGGTTCAGAATCGGGGATTCTGATTTTTCAGACCTGCAGCAAAGAGTATCTGTCATGATTTAAAAACTCAGATACGTTTCCTGTGTAAGTACCTTGCTGTTTCTGCCAAGACAGCCAAGCAGATTTAAAAAAAGCTGGTTGTGCTCCTATTGTGAATGTTTAGGTCATGGATCTTGTGAGTAGAGGGCATCTGCACATAATGCAAATGCATTTGGGTCTTTTTCTCCTCTGATAAACACTGAATTTTGATTGTTCATTAATGCAAAACCTTCTAATTTTTGTTTCAAGCTACCAACTAATGGTCTGGGGGGGGATTTAATTGTTTGTATCTAGGACAAGTACACATGTAAGCTACATAAGAACAGAGCAGTTAGCACCTTAGTGTGAACAGAACTCACAGAGACCCTTCTGTGCTTGGTTACAACCAAGCTTTCCGATTCCTCCCCAGGGACAGCCAAGCAGGCTTCTGGATGCTGAAGACTCAGGCTGTTCTTCCTAGGCACTTGCTAGACTGTTAATTAGAGCTACACTGGGTTTCTGCTGATCCCTGCCTGTGCCTCATCTGCTTCTAATGAGTTTATGGTCTACCTGGAAATCTTGCAAACAACTTGAGGAATGGGCGGGAGGGGAGCAATCTGTGTCAGTTATTTTCTTCTTCATTAGATAAATGTCTTGCACATAAAAAACTGAAATGCCTCATTACCTAAGGTTTGTGGTGTTTTAAACTGCTGTAAGGGCAGCTACTCTAAATGCTGAAGAAACTGAGCTCAGATTTTGCAGTGTTTTATTTTATTTATGTTGAAGTATCAGGGGGACAGGGTGTTCACTGAAGCTAGCATAAAACATGATGTGAGTCAAGAAAATTAAGCCAGTTTATAGCTGTCTAAGAAGCCAACATAACCTGCGGGGAAAAAAAAATCACTTCAAGGTGATATTACAAAGATTCAAATGGATTTGGAGAAATGCAACTAAAAACCTTTAAAGGGAGATGACATACTCTGTACCTGTACAGTAAAACAGAGTGAGGACTCCATCAGTGACTCATGTCGAGATGAATTGCAGCTCTGCGTTGTACCACATGGCTGCCAGGGAAAGATTATGAATAAACTTTACATACCATGAAATACAGGATGCCTTCCCCACCCCACCCCCGACCCCCCCACTTTGATAACCTGTGAAGGCAGGCTCCTAAGTATATACTAATGAATATGCAAATTGCCTTCATAATGAGGTAAGTGTGTTGTCCACCAGAGAACAGGTTATGACTAAGGCAAATGCATGTAGCCTTTTGGGGTTCTGTACCTCCTGCAGGCATATCCCTGTCTCTCGCTAACGTATAAATTGGGGCCCACCCACACACACAGGGGGTTCGTAGGCGGAATACTGAAATCAACAATTTCAGAGCTTTCAGGCAATATTACAATTTCCCTTTAACACAGATGAACTCTGTGGGCTGAGCCCAGTTCCTCATTGAGCTGAGGCACTGAGGTAGTACCAGGGCAGGTTTTGGAAGCCACCCTCAGAGTCCCTTGGGGCTGCTTCCCAGGACAGCCTGGATGTACATCCTCAGAGCTAACTCCTTGCTCCGAGCTATTGTCAAATTTGATTTCTTTCCAAATTATTCTGTGTGTAGCTAGACAATGTGTCTTGCAGTTGCTTACTGCCTGGTCATAGCCTTGTGCCCTAAGCCAAAATGAGCGCTAGTTAAACACAGAGTGGAAAATAGGTGAGATTTAGGAGGTAGAAGAACCTGGAAATGCAGGTGTAAAACAAGAATGCTGTGAGCGTGAGAACTGAAGAAGCCCAACTTCCTAGGGATTTATTTCTTTTTGTTGGTTGCAGGATCTGAGAAGTTACTAATACTGATTTAGGTCTGTCTTCTAATGAGGCATGAAGAAAGCCTCTCCCCTGTGGATCCTTTGGTGTCGGAAAAAGTTCAGTACGGCACTTAAGCTTTTTTCCCCGGCTAAGGTATGCTTAAGGTCTCTCTTCTTCACCTCACCAACTATTTTTGTGACATTTGTAAGCGTGTGCCTTTGAGAGCATTTCCCGTCAGTCAAATTTGATCAAAAGCCAGTAGAGTTGTAATGAGCATATACACATGCATGTGTGGAGACTTACGATTTAATAAGCCTCATGTCCTTAGGAGATTGGGCTAAAATAAAGCAACTATCATTTCTCTGAATAAACAGGATGATGCTGTTTCTGCTGAGACCTTTCCTACTTGAAGAAGTACAGTCAGGATCTATCTGGCACGGCTGGTTTAGCTGTTCAGCAGCTAAGCAAAAATGCGGTGTCAGTGAATATGAGAGTGCTCTGTGACAGATTTATCAATGGCAGGAGAAGAAATGGTAACTTGGGCTGCAAGATGCTGTCCACATCATGCTGGTACTTGTTGTCAGGAGAGAACAGGAGGACTCTTCCTCAGTCAGTGTGCAATGCCTTGCCATGATCGGCCAGTGGAGTACCCTGTCTTGATATAAATGCACAAGCTTCAGGGAAAAATCCCTTCTTTTTCCAGAAGTATGGTGGAGAAACAGCAAGATTCCTGCTGCATAATCTCTTCACTGGGAAATTTGCAGTGTGTTACAGCTGTAGATAGTCTCATGCTAGTGCAATAGGCAGGGCATTTTATGTAAGCTGCAGGGAGCTTATTTACGAGCGCTTTCCTCCTACTGAGAGCCTCTGTGATGTTCTGGTGCAGAACAACAGGCGATCATTGATGTTTTCCCCTGTCATAGACTGGCTAGCATGTGTTCTGGAGGAGCCAACACTGTCTTCTGCATGCAGCAAAGCCAAAGCTGCATGTGTGGGAACAATGGACAGAAGGATTTTAAAGCTGAGGAGTTTCCCACCTACTGCACCTTGTGTGTTTTCTGGGGTTGTGGTGATGTGCTGTGTCTGATCAGAAGCTGGCACTGTACTCATGCAAGAGTGCTCTACATGGATTTATTTTACTTTTCCAACTGGCTATATGAGTGGTAAGTTCTTTAGGGTCTTTTTCTCTAGAGAAGAGAAACTTTAATCACATTTTAAACCGGTGGCAGTAAATACTTTCTTAAGCGTGAGCTTTGGAGGACTAAAAGACCATTCATTTCAGAACTGCTGACCCAGAAGAATAACTAGCAGTCAACACATTACGCTGAACGTGTGCTTTGAAGATAAGGCCTTTTACCTCCCTGCAGCTGTTTCAAGAGTTGCCATTTGCCAAAAGATGGATGAAGTATGTTTGTTCAAATGATAGATACCTCCTGAACAAGAGATACAGTAAGCGCATGACTTCTCTCCTTGGTTCACTAGGCAGGTCCAGAGGGAATGGATTGGTTGCAGAACTGGTGATCTGATGTAGAAATACTCAGCAGCAGGCCCCCAAAATGTGAGGCATAAATGTCGTTGGATAGTTGACGTTTTCTAGCTGTCACAAGTCTTTTGAAATTGTTCTGTTGTATATGCCAGAGTTTCACCTTTGTGCTGCCAGGCTGAACACAGAAATAATTGCAGGTAGAGGTATCCTACAGCACTCTACAGGTAAAGAGAATCAAGCTGAACCAACAGAAGAGGATTAGTAAATCTTGAATTAGTACGTGCACCTCGGACATCATGATTGGGATATTCCACATTAAATTAACTTTGTAGAATGATTTTCATTGCATCAAGTCTTAAATTGTTGTCTCTAGCCTCAGGTAAGAAGCGAGTCACCTGCAGCAGCTATCTCAAGGACATTTTCCTGACCGTGATGCTAAATTGCAACACATAAATGTCTTTTGCCTGGTACAGTCCTCGACTGTTTTCTATTGCCTCTGCTTTGAAGCGTCAGCTTTCAGTGAACTCTGCTAACATTTAATTATTGCATTGGGGCTGAGGCAGAGAAGAGCAATTAAAGGGTTGACATCTTTGGTATTTTTTTAATAGTACATGTGTCAAAATGCATTTAACAAATCATAGTTGATGCAAAAGCCCAATTAGTGCTAAAATGTAAGTATAGTTCATTTCAGTTGGGAGCAAATGAGAATTTTAAAATATATAATAACAAAAAGTGGTTGCATTATTTTAGATACAGGACCTAACTACAACTCCTGTTTCTGAGAATTGAAGTCTTAAAGCCTAAATATTCATTTCTGTCCCAGGATACAGCTGGACAAGAAAGATACAGGACCATCACTACAGCCTACTACCGAGGAGCCATGGGCTTCATCCTCATGTATGATATCACTAGTGAAGACTCCTTCAATGCAGTGCAGGACTGGTATGAAATTTTGTTGGTGGTTTGGTTTTTGGGGTTTGATTTTTGGCCAATTCTCTCCTCATAATTGTTTGTTGAGAATATTAGACATCCCACCCTCCACAGTGCTTTGCATCACCGTATTCCTTCCTCTTCATCTAAACTCTGGGATAAGTAATTTGTTTCTTAAACTCTCCTTAGAAAAAGTTCTACAGCTTCACTTTAAAGAAAAAGTTATATTTCAAATACAGTAGCATACTATAGCAGTTGTTGCTTTTATAAGTTCTAATTTATTGTAAAGAATTGAATCCTTTAATGCATTATTTGGGCTTATGAGGTTTCTGGTTATGTTGCTAAAACAATCCGGTTTAACAGTGGTTGTTCGAGTCAAAACCCATTTAAAATCTAGTAAGGCTAAATCTTTCCAAGCTACCTTAAAAAGTGGTGGTATTTTGGAACGTTCATGTGTAGACACATGGAACAGTATTCACCTTGCCTAACTTGAGGTAATTAAAAAGGTTTAAATGGGTAGCAATAAGAGGAGGAAGAGCAAGGTCTAGGACAGAAGGCAAGCATAGCCCTTGGAAGGGGCCTGTCTGTTACCACTGAGTACAGCAAGCGCTTGACCAACTTTGCGAGGCAGTGCTGAGTGTGGAATGGTGGGGTGGGGAGAAGGAGCTACCGATTAGATGGGAAGGGTGGGCCTTAGCCCTAAGACTAGATAGGAACAGACTCTCAGCTGTTATCAGCTCCTCTGGCTCCAGTGAGTTCAGTACAAATGCAGAAACACCAGCAAACAATTTCTGGACTTTCTAGTGACTAAAAGCCTGGAAATATTTTTGGCTTACAGTGAAAAAGGAAAGCACCAGGTCAGTCACTTTAAAAATTCCATGGCAGTATCATAGCTGCATTGGTACCCAGGCTTGTCCCCCCACGTTTTGGTGTGTGCTTCCCCACCTGGAGGCTCTGCTTGTAGCTCGTGCCACCCGTCTTCTTCCTCGGGAAGAAATGTCCTGTCTCACCCCACACTGCCATCTGATTTTGGAAGCGGAGCTGTGGCCCAGACCTTCTTCCTGCTCTCCGGCCTTCCAGACAAGCAGATGTACAGAGCAGGAAGAGTTGTGGTCTTCCCAGAAGAGCCAGAGCACGTGTGGTTGCTGTGGCCATGGGCAGTACCCGCAGCCCCCTCGGTGGCTGCTGATGAGAGGTGTTTCCTCAGCAGGGACACAGCACAGTGCCTGGTGTGAAAACATCTGAGCTGCTGCTGTGAGGCAGCAGCCACAGGCACAGGACAGATAAGCAGAAGGCTGGACCCTGCTGCTGGAGCCCACGTCTGGATATGGCATCCCCTCAGAGGGACACCAGACTTTGTGTAGGAAGTACAGGGCATTGGGAAAGGCCGTGTTTACCCTCACAAGTGGTACCCCTGTGGCTCCTCTCAAATGTCTTGCAGTCATTTCTGCTTGCTACCCTGTTGCTGTATACTGCAGAGAGGTATGGTCAGCGTGGAAAAAAAGGCAATGCAGTGGTTCATGTAATGTCCCAAGTCTGGTAGATTGATTTGCAATGATCTCAGTGACCTACTGGGAGCATATGACACATGTTGGCTATGGCACTGGCTCTTCGCGTCCAGCTCAGTCTGGCTTTTTCTATATCCCCTAATATAGGTTGTAATTCAATAGCTGCAACAACATGGTTTGTTGTTTCTAGTAACCTGGCCTTCTTCCAAGGCTGCCCATTATTTGTTCTTGCTGTACACTGAAGCCATTGGTCATGATCATCACATCTAAAGACACAGTCCCCGCTTTCACCCCATCTCCAGTATCATGACACCATGCTGCAGCAGATGAACCGCAGCACCTTCCCTGAGCTGTCTTTCACCAGCTAATGACAGAGGAATAACTTTTAGCTAGAAACCCAAACCCAAAGATTTTGCCAAAAACAGGTTCCTCCATGTGGCTCACCCTCCACCAAGCTCAGATGAAGCTTTTTCTGTAAGTGTCTGCACAGGGATTTTTTTTCTCGTAGGAGTGCAGTCATGTGAGCTAGGGCGATATCTTTCACTAAACTATAAATATTTTCAGCTTGGTTCCCTAATGAAACAAGGTATGTGTGATGACACAGTTCATCTACCTGTCTGTTGGTTCCGCTCTAGTAAGTTTTACTTACCAGTCTTAACTTAGCCAAAAAATATCAAATCTCAGTCTCTGAGCTGCTACTATTTTAAAGTTTTTACAGGTGAACCTTAACCTGAAGCTTTGTATTGGAAGTGGTCTAAAATCTGTTCCATCAAAGGCAGTGGTGCAAGAGTAAGAATTAGGAAAGGTCAGCTTTCTGTATTTGACTTCAGGTCCTCCTGTGCCACGAGGGTTGCATGAGTGTCTTTGCTAAGAGCACTTTGTCAGCCAAAGGACAGACGTGAACGGTCAGTTTATTTTTGCTCTGTATGTCAGGAATCTTTCCACCCAGTTTTAAGATTCTGAGCCCAAACGACGTAGTGGGGCAGATAAAATCGGCCTGTGGTAGCCCTTTTCATTTCTCTCTGAAGCTTGTCCACCGGAGAGGAGATGAGGACTGTAACAAAGCCGGCATTGCTGTGCCAGCAGAGTCCTCTAGTGGAGATGCAGCTAAGAGGTGGTTTTTCACAGTCTGCAAAATAACTTCCGAAGGGACAAGAAATGGAAACAAAAGCTTCTGCCTGGTGCTGCTGTATCAGCCCCTGCTGTCTGCTAACATAGCAAATAAGTAGGATTTCTGGGGCTTTGTCACCATGCTGGGTGATATGCTTCAAAAAGCATTATACTGAATTTGGTCTTCAGTCAGGAACTGTACTCTCCCTGGAAAATTAAGGTGCCTACGACTTGTGCTCTTTTAGCTTGGAGCCTTTATCTCCATGAGCCTAGTCCCTTCTTCAGGTCAAGTCCGAGCCAGCAGCAGCATGCCTAATGATAAAAACAGAGCCCTGGCAGTCCTGCAGTGCTGCTGTTTGGTGCTGGTGGGAGGATGGAGTGGCAGCAACTGGGAAGCTGCACAGGCTTCGAAGTCAGCAGCATGCCCCTGATGCTCAGCCCTGCCTGCTCTTGTCCATCACACATGGACAGGACAGTCCTGCTGCTCCACCTGCTGTGCCCAGGAGTGAGAGGGCTGGACCCAGAGTGTTTGGGACATGAGATGGTCTGATCAGAGGACAAGTGCCTGAACCCCCTCTTCTGCACTATTGACACTGTTACCCTCAGTAGTGTTGCTCCTATCTTCCCAGGAAATGGCAAAGTTGCAAGCTGCTTTTCACCTTGCAAGGAACATGTATGGCCCCATACGTGAGTTGCCTCTCTGCTTGCAGAGGTTTAGGTGAGTCTACAACAAACCACGCTGGTTCTAAGACCATGCTTCAACCCTCACTGCAATTAAACGGGGCATCCACCTAACATATATGCAAAAGCTAACTGCAAAGCTCATCCCAGGTCTTCTTACATCCTGCAAGTTTCCGGAAATTACAGCAATTAATCCTGCACATCCTGTCCCTCTTTTAAGTGTCCTGCTGTCCTAGCTGGCTAGTGATGCATTCTTCAGTGTCCAGCTACAGTAAATAAAGAACACTAAGGTGAATATTTTGCCATAGATGCAGCATGATGCAGCAGATCGGCTGACGTTTTAGACATTGAGAATAACTCAGCAGTACTCAGTTAATGTGAATTAAATCCAGTAAGGAACCTGTTAACGTTTCCAGTTACTTCTAAAATAGCATGTGTGGATGAAATTTGAGTGTTTTTCTGGCATAAAAAGATGAGTAAGCCACCTGCCATGTGATCATGGGACTGGGTTCATAAAGCAAATACAATCCAACTTAGGAGGATACCTCAAGAAAATTGTCAGCAAATAAAATATGAAGTGATGCCCCTTCTGCTAACTTTTCACTGCTGCCCATCCCAGTCCATTCTCAGTGGCTGGTAAGAATTTCCCACCTAAACATAGTTCCTGGATCCTAAAATCGTACCCATTCACAAAACCTTGGAATGGGTCAAGTTGTGTACAGTAGTCATCTATGTGTTTTACAGTAGGACATTGTCCAGTCTAAAGCTTGTTCCTTCTTGCTGGTGCCCAGCCCGTTGCTATTTAGTGATTCTGGTTTGTAAGATGCTGCGTAAGCAGGCTGTCAACATGAGTCTTAGCCCATCTCACTGCTTTCTCTTGTACCGTCTCTTCCTGCAGAGTTTCCTACAGAAAACAAGCCAAAAGCATGAACAAACAGCTGAACCAGGGACCTAGCACGCCAAGTAAGCTCTCGCCCATGACAAACTCTTACCTTCTGTTGAGCTCATAGGGGTGTGCATAGATCTCAAAACTCATCTTCATAATTACACTGAAATTGTGGGAAGGTAGCCTTGTGCAAAGTCAGCTCTCCATCAGAGAGAAGTCTTTTCCCTTCTAGACCTCTCCAGCATCTTGGAGCTGATATCCTCCCTCTAGCTGGGAAATTGCCACAGCCGGTTGTGCCCACTAGCCGTGCTATTTTCCAAGTCTGTTCACGAAGCTCCAACATCCCCTCTCAAACTGCCTCCCATGTGTGTACGGTGCAATTTACCTCTCGTCTCTGGCTCATTGGCATGTGACTGTTTTAACAGCCTCCTGACCTGGCCTCACCTGCCCGCAGGGAAAATGAGAATATCTGTTCCAGTCTGCCTTAGGATTTCTTCCTTGGGTGACCTTTTTGCTGCACCCTTCTTATGGGAGGATGTCCTAAAGAGGATTCTGGTTTGCTTTGTGCACTCCAGAAATACTTCTCCTAAACCTTCCTCCTGAGTGAGGAGGATCGTGGCTGTGTATCAGGTATTCAGACAAGCTCTCAGGGTAGTTTATGAATGTGAGGTACAGTCTTTCCTTCATTCACATGAATCACGCTAATTAATGATAAATATCTTAAAGTAGCTGAGAAAAAGTAAGATACACAATTTAAATTTAAATTAACACAAATTTGGGAATATCTAGAACATGACCTGTTCTCTTGTTCCTTCGCTGGGAAAGGTACAGCAGGTTGTATGAGAAGCCTTAAAAGATTAAGCCTGAGTGATTTTCCTTACTGCGGTGTGGCAAGAGTACAGTCAGGTTATTTTAGAAGAAAAAGCATAAATGGGCAAAAGCAAAGATGGATTTTACCTGGTACTGGAAAATAACTAATTATTTTGTTTAAATAATAAGACTTATTTCCTGTAGGGTGAGTTAACGGGTTAAATGAGTTTTCATCGCTTTCAGCTCAGTTTCTAGATTTTTTCTGTAGGCTTCTTTGACAGTTATTATTTGATATGGGCTCGATAGCTTTGTGTGTAGATAAATCAGTGGTTTATATCTCATTTGAAACTCTACTGAAACTAGAACATACTCAGCATTTGATACTGTAAAGTAAATAGAAAATATTATGGAAACTCTGCTTTGGACAATCTAGACAATTTCATAGAAGAGAAGAAAAAAAAGGTCAAATTTAACTTAGATGTAAGTGACACTGTGTTCACCAATCATCAGCTTTATTTATCTTTAAGGCTGGTCTCCAAATTAGGCTGTTGATATGTCCATGTAACTGTGAACCTGAGATTTATTTTTCTTCTAAGCATGAAGCATAAAAACCGTGCTTTATCATCAGTTTGGGGAATTCAGCACAAATAAGGCACAGCATTGTTACTGTGTCACAGAAATATATTTTCCCAGTGTGTATACTGGACTGCCCTGACCGTTATTCCTAATAAGTGTAAATGCCAGTGTTCTGCAAGAGAGGATTTTCACTGACTTGTGCAGAACAAGGAGTAGGATGCGTTTCTGTGGGAGACCCTTCATGCTTTTTTCTTCTTTTTCATTTTCTAAGTAATTATGTTTAAATAGCTATGATTTGGCACTGTGTCCTCATATGACCCCCCCCAGGGGCTGAAATGAATCCAGCGAGAGGAGTGGGAGTTGGAAGAGGAGCCTGGTTATAGGTGTTTTAAATAGAACCTGGACAGAGTTACTTTCTCTCTATTGCTTGTAGAGGGAGACTGGGGAGACTTCATCCACCTGGGCTTTGGTGGATTTCTGAGGTCATCCCTTGCTGTGGCGATCCTTGAGAAACCCCAGAGTACCGCATAAACTCATCACAGGCTCATATTAGCTCTCACAGGGCTTTTCTAAATGGAGGCACTCAGAAGGGTGAAAGTGGAGGAGCCAAAATCAGGATTGGATTGAGTGCCTTTCCAGGAGGACACTAAGAAGAGTGAGAAGTTTCACTGCAGAAAGTCCTTGATGATTGTTGCCTGTTGCAGTATGGGTCTGGGCTTGTGCACTGGGCTTCGTTCAGGTTTATGTTTTCCAGTGCAATCCAAACCGGCTGCTGCTAAAGGCAAGCTGCACAGTGAAATGACCTTTTTTCATAGACATCTGTGGAGTAACATGATTGTCTGCTTACCATGAAAAAGGCAAGTAAGCAACTCAAACTGATTAAAAATTATCATGAGTAGATCAGAGCTGGAGGCTGCTGCTAATTCAGAAGAGAAAAGATCAAGTGCTTCATTGTTAAGGGAGTTGAAGCAAACTAAACAGAAGTAAAATCTGAGGGGACTCCTGGCTCCCCTGCGAAATGGCAGGTTTGTCTGAAACTGAGGCGTCCTGTATGGAGGGATGGAGAGCAGGGACAAAGAGTGGGAAGGTGGGTGAGGGACTGGAGGAGGGGAGGAGTGTGTCACTTCTGGCTGAGCAGCCTAATTACCTTTGGGAAGGAGGGAGTCGTAAAAGATAGCGCTGACTTGGTGAAGATAAAATAAGTTGGGCCACTCTGGAAAAAATGGATGAAAATGAATGTTACCAAGCTAATACTGTTCTGTTTCTGGCTCTGTGACACCTCGCCAAGGATGGTGCGAAAGGATTGGCTTCTCAGGATAAAAAAAAAAAATAATAAAAAAAAATCTTCTGTTTTGTCACAGAAAAACTGTAAAGAGGCCAAATATAAGGTCAGGCTCCTGGGGTCCACAGCTAGCTCCGCTCCAGTTCCAGCACATGAGCCACAGAGAGTTTTAGAGGCTGTTAAGTTCATCCCAGTGCTCCTGCTTAAGCTCCCATGCACTTGATGCCTCTGTCATTGAAGTCAGCATTTGTCTGACACTTGCCATCTGTCATTGCACCTGCTGTGTCCTGCCTTAGGTATCACTTCATCCTGCTGGGTTCAAATATTGGCTCACAGAGCCTTAGCTTGATCCCGTATCTTCCCGATTTGGTAAATTTCTGTTTCTCTTCAGAGGTTCTTTCCATGATTCTGTGCCATTTTCAGTCTCTGTGAAGTAGTTTTCCTGTTCAAGCAAAGATGACTTGATGCTTCCATCTGTTTGACTCTCAAAACACAATTTCTTATGTTGTTACTAAAAACACTCTGCAGTGAATGTGCTGCAGCAAATGAGCATCTTTTTTTGCCTGTTCTGAATAATTGTTGTTATGTGTATCTGTGGTATGGCTTGCTCTATAGGCACAATATCCTTAAGAGGTGTAATTGACAGATTACAGCTGAAAGAGAATAAGCTTTAGAAGAATGCTTTTTGGTCCCTAGACTTCAAAAATTATTCAGTTCAGCTTTTTGTCTGGATCTCATGATCTTTAAAACACTTGCAAAGTCTTAACAAGAAACTTCATTGTCTCACAAACTTAAGGAGCAGTAAAATAGATGGTGCTATAAATTATATAGGCTGCATTCTTGCTTTATGTGTAAGCTTGGTCATTTGTCTTTTAACTAACACACAGTCTTGAGACATTGATGTTATCATTAACGGTACTTGTTTCCATGCTTACTGTGTGATTGTATTTTGGCACAGCTGATGGAACATGACAATCTTTTCTGACCTGCTGTAGGGCCACACAAATCAAGACTTACTCATGGGACAACGCGCAAGTGATCCTGGTCGGAAACAAATGTGATATGGAGGATGAAAGAACCGTTCCTGTGGAGAAGGGGAAACATCTGGCGGATCAGCTGGGTACATGTCGAAGTTTTTCTTTCTACTTTTTTTCCTGTGCTTCTTTATACTGTGTTTGTACGATAGGAAGTCCTTCCAGCAGTAATACTTCAACAACGGTATCACAGCTAAGAAGCATGATATATTTTAGGTCCATACTTCACTTGATTAGTGCTGAACATTACCTTCTTGTAGTGTTGCTGTATCTGTAAAGCTAATATCTAAGGATGTAAGGAAGATAAAGTTTGGCTGGAGAGAACAGCTTTTATTAGCTCGGCAGAATGAAAAGAGGAAAAAGTTTTCATAAACATAATTCTGTCTCCAAGTCTCTAAGTACCATATAGTCATTTTCAGAAGGCAAACATTGATTTTTGTAGATTATTTTTTTTGGCAAATAATGAAAAAAGAGTTTTATACGTCAGAATTGTAGAGTTGAGTAAAATATATTTTAAAAATGTACCAGGCTCCTCTATCCAGGTAGGGAAATGACATTGTGTTATTGATGTGGGATAGAAAAAGCTAACAGTTCTGTTGAGAGGGAGCTGGGATTGCAATGAACATTTTAGAATGAACAGCAAAATAAACTCATCCTAATTTCTCCTTTATGTATCATTTTTCTTTATGTATTATAGCATATCTGATCATTTTAATATGGAATCAGGGCTTCTGTGTTAAGATTTGACTATACTGTCATCTTCTCTTAAAGAATTCTTAGTGGCAAGTAAATCCCGTTAAAATTTAATTCATTTAACAGTGGAGACCCTTACGGTGGGCACACCGTAAGTATTTGTTTATCTTGTAAGAGCAGAGATTCCTACCAGACCCAAAGGAATTGCCGTGATCCCCAGTTTATAAAATCCTATGCTGTCTTCAGTTCTTAAGCAGTAATTGGAGGGTGCATAATACATTGTTACACAGGGGGTACTGGAGTTCCAGTACACACTGCATACATCATTGTAGTTTAAAGTGTGACCTTGAGCAAATTGCCAGTTGTGGTTAAATCTTAGATAATGCGTATTTATTAGTTGGGGGTATGTTATTGTTGGTTTGGGTTTTTTTAATGAAAGGAAGGTATAGAAAACCTGCTCATAGGTAAGTATAAAGTGATAGGGACCTGTGTGATATAAACAAAAATATGGTCACTGTTCCCGAAGACTTAAGAGCAATTAGATTATTTTTTTTCATGTTTCATGTGCAAAAAGAATAAGCATGTCTGCAAAGGCCTGCAGGGTTTAGAGCCTTGAAGTGTGAATTCTGCACGTGCTAAGCACAAAGGGGTCCCCGTTCATGACTGGAGCCTTGACGCACTGCCATCATAAACAGATAATGAGCAAATACCAAACTAAACCCTCTAATTTCCCATCATTATTATTATTGTCATAATAATTCTTTACATGTAGGACTAGCAAAGCAAACAAAGACATGGTTAGTTTGCAAAATCAGTTATGGGCTCTTTTTTACACATCAGAATCTGATTTTCTTTTGAAAATAGGAATGTGAATAAACTCGATTCCTGGCTTGCAGACTCTCAAAACCATTGTGAACGCAAGCAGAACCACGTATTTTCTGAGAGTAATTACACTGTTGGTAGTTGAAAATTTATCCAGAACAATGTAACAGCAAATAGAGAGTTTTACTGGAACTCCCACTCCTATTTGGACTTATAATGGTTTTTGTCTCCCCAAAATTCATCTGTTTGTTTAAATACAAACTTGGCACCTAGAATCTGAATCCTTTACATGTGGGACACTTCAAAACACAGGTGTGCACAGAGTTACCATAGCAACTGACTCCATCAGTAGGCAGTGGTTCTGCTGAAGAATCCCCTGACCCGTCATTGCGCTTGTCCAGCTCACCCTGGAGAAACACACCCCAGAGCAGAGCAGAGCGAAACAAGAGCTAACCATGCCTTTGGAAAGTGCTGTCCCAGCCTGCCTCTTCTACTAAATGCTCTTTTTAAAAGGGCTGAAAAATGTATCTGGTTTTATCAGTCAGTTTTTCCTTGTATTAATTGTGCTAATGTGTTAGCATTACCTGAAATTACTTTGTGTGTTAGGTGGGAGGAATCTCTTTAATTGACTATGGACTGCTTAAACTGCTAGCTTTCATGGTAATGAGTCACATAAAGGTCATCCTTCAGCATGTTTATGTAAGTTTGTATAGCGACATTAACATCATTGAAATAATTTTCTCATCAGACTGAGAAACTGTTACTGGCCTGAACGTGAACTAAACCAAAACAGATTCAGCCACAGCAGAAGCTAAACCAATGTTGGACTGACAGATATCCGAGTTCAGTTCTCTGGTTCCTTGTGCCTTTATATACATTTTTAATCATCGTCAAAGACAGCAAGTGGGGCAGACAGAACCCTCATCTGATGCAGGATAGCCATCCTTATTTAGTAACGAGGCAAACACCTCCACCATCACTTCACCCATTGCCCCATGATTTTTAAAAAGTGTTGGAACTGGGTAGATACCTACTGGCTACCTCACGTGTCAATGTGACTCAGTTTACCAGCAGTGGCGGACTAATCAGTGAAGACAACTTATCTTTCCCTTCATTTGTGGCAGAATCAGAGAAAACTAATGCAATGCAGAATGCTCCAAAAATGAAGCACAACAGAACATAGCTTATTTGCAAAATAAACTCGCTGTGGTGCATGAGCTCTGGCTGTTGGCGATATAATAACCTGGTAGAAAAGAAGCAACAGTAAGTGATGGTTGGCCTTTTAGGCCCCTGGGTTTAGAAAGATAAATAAATGTTTCACAGTTCAGCGCGTTTCTGCTGGCTGTGGCAGGGTTCGGGCTCATCTGTGAGAAGGCTGGTTCTTGCGTAACACGGGGTGTCAATGGGAGGCAGCAGGAGTAGCTGTCTGTGCCGTCCCCACCTTGGCATAACTCCAGCCTTGCTGGAGCTTTTTTAATCAGAAAGGGTCAATGTTTGAGAATCCGTACTCATCACTGCAGCTCGGAGCTGGCAGCTGGATGCTGAAATTACTCTGTAGGAGGCACACAACGCTATTTGTAATTCAGCAGTGCTGAACGGCCTTTGTCAGGACAGGTGCTCTGTCGTGACGTGTGCTGTGTGAGTATTAATCACCTGGAAGAGCCTTCCATCTAAACAGACAAAGAATGGGAAAAAAACCCAAGACCAGAGTCATGGAGCATTTTGCTCACAAGTGCAGAAGTTGGTCAGCAGAAGGAAAACAACCATGATCTTGTTTCTCCTCCTGGTCTCTGCTCTTGCCAGATCGCAGCAGTGGTTGGCAGAGTGCGGCTGCCCGTGCCGCGCAGGGGTGCGTGGAGCCCTGGTAGCCCCTCCTTATCCTGTGTTCAGTCAGATCTGTGTTTACCAGGGTGATGGTAAGGGTCTGTTCATCCCTTTGACTCTGACTGATACTTGATAAATTTTAGTAGTATTTCTGCTCACTGTTCTGAGATTGTGGGAATCAACTGAGCTTAAGAATTGTCTAATGTCTTGTTTTCTTAAGGTGAATTCTGGAAAAACTGGTTAGTATTTTAAAAACCATCTCCAATATCATCAGTCTCTACTGAATTTTTTTTTTCCACTTCTCACAGGTTTTGACTATTTTGAAGCTAGTGCCAAAGAAAACATCAACGTGAGGCAGGTGTTTGAGCGTCTCGTGGATATAATCTGTGAAAAGATGTCGGAGAGTATAGAATCAGACCCTTCCAGGGGCACTTCCGGAAGGAGCATGCGACTCACAGACAACCCAGCCCCTCTGCAGCAGAATTGTTCGTGCTAGTGACCTTTCTCGCTGAGAAATGTCCTTCTCCTTTCCTGACTAAATTTGATCTTTTCATTTGTGGTGGTGCATTATCATGTAGTCCAAAGGCAGAAGTCTCTGTTGTAGGAAACTTGTCTGTTTGTTTAATGTGCTGCAGTGTTAATATTATGTATTTCCTCATCCGATAATTTAAAAAAAAGAATCTGACTGAATATCGTAAGTGCAGCTAGTGTTAATGTGAGTTACACTGAAGAAAAATAATTGCATAGTGTTGCAAATGTTATTTCCACTGAGAATGCTGCATTTTTAATTATAAATTCCTCCACTGCAGAAAGAGGTTTTTCTGTCAGGAACAGCAGGAAACATAAAAACCAATCAGAAGGGACCAGGTCTAAAAGAAATTGGGTATAAAAATCTCTTAAAAAGCAAAAATATGCCTTTTTTTTACATTAGAAAAAAAAAATCAGTCACCAGGTATTTTGAGTCATTGTTGCTGTCCCCTAGACACAGACCTCAGTTTTTCTGTATGATGGAGCAGAAAGCGCTGCGTTTCTGGCAGTCTGAGGTCCTCCAGAGAGCAAAGCGGAAGGCAGGGTGGATTTTGTGTCAAGCCTCTAAACAGAGGAAGAACCCATGGAGGAATCAAAGCTGCCAGGCAGGGGAGGAGGAGGAGGAAGAAGAGGAAAAGGCCTTGTGGCCATACCTGCCTTTCCCTGTGCTCTTCGGTGGCGCGGGCGAAGGACCGAGAGCCCCTCCCGGGGCTGCCCTCACCTGCGAGCTTCCCGCAGCCACTGGTGACGGCTGGCAGAGGGCTGGCGGCGTTGCTGTGTTCGGCGCCCTGCGGTCCCGGTGGGTTTGGTTCGAGAAGCCCGGGAGCCGACTGTCCCGCAGCTTTTCCCTTGTACCCAGTAGTTGTACCTCGGCGGGTTGGGATCTGCTCTGATCAACTGCTTGGTGCTGGATCTGGTGCGGGACGAAGGGACGGAGGAAGTGGCTGCCGCGTGCTTAGTTGGAGGCAAAATCTGACATGTAAGGCTTGGAACAGCGCTGTCTCAGAAAGATAAAAATATCAGGAGCCACAACGTGAGTGCTGGCAAATATTAGTGCCAATATTATCAGATTTTTCTTTCTGCATCCTGTTGATGGGTTTTTTTGGGGTTTTGTTGTGGTTTTTTTTTAGTTTTGTGCTAGATGGGTGCATGTGTGGGGATAGTTTTTCTGGTTTCAGATTCAACCACAAAGTATAATTCTAAAAAAGGAAGATTGATTAATAAAACATAACTGCAAGTCAAAAATGGCAAAGACATCCTGTTAGAGTTGTTCTGTGGGTGTTTCATTGCATCATTCTTTGAAGGGAGGAACAATTTTCAATACTTCACATCAAAAATATTCTGATACTTCCAGCATCTCTAAAATTACGAAAATTCTACATCTGTGTGTGGGGCTGTGTGTGCATTAGCCACACGCAGAGCTTGCATTTCTCCGACACAGCTGGAGGAACTGCTTTTGCAAATCTGTGCCATTACGTACACTGTATGCCTTTACGATCACACACTTGTTTGTGCATCCCAGGTCCCGACAGTGACTGCAAACTGTGTCTGTAAATGTAAACTAGGTGGATACGGAGAGTTTGCTGTCTTAAGGTGAAAATCCTGGAAAGTTTTGTGGCTTTACCTTAGGCCTGTGAACTCCTCTGACCAAGGAGACTTTCTGATGCCAGAAACTGGAGTCGAGTATCTGCCCACTGCACTGTAACTTGCTGGATCGTGACACTAGCGAATGCTTTTGTAATTTCGTTCTGTTATGTTGCAAAGTGTAATACTTCTAAGAAAAAAGCACAGTATTCTGGAGAAAAATGGAACTACATTGATGTAGTTTGAGCTCATTGTGCGAAAGGCTTGATCCCTTCGTTTGTTTGTATGTTGCTTTCAGAGATCTTTACTGTGACCTCTTTTGGGCGTGTGTGACCTAGTACTGGAAGTGCGATTTGTGCAGCGCTAGGAATGTGGCTGTTGTATCTAAACCCCTGAAACTGCGAAATAAAGAGAAATGCAGTCACCGGGTGTGGCCAGAGAGCTTGTGTGACCTGCCTGACTAGCGGATTAGGCAATCATGTGCGGGTATGAAGAAGGTATCTTTTTAATGCTTTTAAAATACATCAAACTACATTGGTCTTTTTCGACAGGGTCATGATCCTTGAGCCCGGCAATCAGGAACCGCTATGCGGATTTAAAACAGAGTGAGAGAAGAATTATTTGGCCAATAAATGGGCAGTGCAGGGTTTGAATTGTAGCAGAAGCAGGTTTTAGGGAAACTTGTGTAACTACCAAAAAGAAATAAAAACTTCCACAGCAGGGAGCGATGATTTTGAGCTGTGCGGGTATAATGGAGTACCTCTGTGCAAATAATGATTTTTCAGCTCAGCAACTCAATGGTAAGAGAAAATTAATTCAGCAGAAATGGAATTTCAATTCTTTTGGTTTACTTACTTTCTTTTTCCCTACTTAAAAAAGACCTTTCCTTTTTCTACCCAATATATCCTTATATTTCATTGTGTTCAAGTCAAACAGGTTTTTGGGGTTTTTTGTTTGTTTGTTTTAAGAAGAATACAAGTACATTCCAGGCCCTTCAAGCTAGGATGGGCAGAACTGGTTTTTACAGCCCAAGCCAGTAAGTAGCTACATGGCAGTCTACGCTGAAGAACTGGAAAAGACAGTTAAATATTCTACCTTGCCCTATGCTGCATATGTGGAGAAACCTAGTATTTGGTGTAGAAATCCTGCAGGGTTTATTTCAAACAAGAAATCAAATCATCACAGGCACCTGACACATAAAATATATATTAATAGAGAGATGTATCTCATCATCTTATATTTGCATTAAAAGCTGTCGGTGAATACAGAGACAGCCTTTTGCCTTAAGTGGCACACAGCCCGCCTGCGAGTCAATAGTAATTGTTACTCGTATCAACCTGTAACGGGTAATGGCAGAAAGAGAGACAACAATTTGTCAGGGCAAGGAAAATCACAGACTTGCTTGCACAGAAGACAAACCCAAAATTCTTGATGGGGTCTTGTATAGAGCCTTCCCTTTGCCTGGCAGTGGCCTAGGATAGTAGTGTTGATAAAACAGTATGGTTACAGGACAAAAAAGAAAAGGGTGCTAGAAGGGAAGAGGCTGCTTCTCTTCACAGGCTTCTCTCTCTGGCTTGTACGGTGCAGTGCTGGGTGTGCAGTTCTCCAGCAGAAGCCACTCAGGAGGCTCTGGGTTAGAGACAGGTCTTGGCTTCCATCTTGTGGAGACATAAAGTGCAAAAGCATCGGGCAGACATCCAGCCTGAACTGTCTTCCTAGACATCCAGTCTGAATAATCAGCCCTATACCCCAGACAGCCCCCCTTGCTCGGATTTGCCCCTGATCCCCTCACTTGGCTCGCATCATCTCTTTTGCAGTCAGCAGGGCCTTACACACGCGTGCAGAGTAACTCAGGGCGCTGGTACCGCGGGAAGAGCCGCACTCTGAAGACAGGGCTCTCAAAGCGGCCCTGGCAGTGCACGCCGCGCGGCCACGCCAGCCTCAGGGAGACCGCAGACGAGAGGGAAAGCAGCACTCCTGCTGCCAGGGCCTCAGGGGGACTGAAGACGAGAGGGAAGGAGGCATTGCGGCTGCCAGGGCCTCAGGAGGACGGCAGAGGAGAGGGGAAGCAGCACCACCGCTGCCAGGGCCTGCTATGGCTGCACCAACACCACCAAGCCGCACCCTGCGCTGAGGGGGCTGCGCGTGACCCCCCTCCTCAGGCAGCTTGAGCGAGCTCATTGGCTCTGCCACGAGTGAGCGACAGCTACCTGGGCCAATAGTTGGAGGCAATGAGAGAAGGGGGCTGGCGTTCACAACTGGCGGTTGGACTATTCCAACGCGAGAGCAGGGGGAACAGGTAACATGGCACGCGGGCATAAAAGTCGGAACGCGACGTCACGGAGAGCAGTTCCCGGGATCTTGTGGCTCTGGTTCTGTCTCTGCCCTCCGACCTCTGACTTCTCTGCCCTCTCGGCCTGATCTCTGAAAATGGCTGCCTTTCCCCCATCTCTCTCCCCATCTATGGTTTCCCACACCACTCCCACGCCACCAGCATTCTCTCCACCAATGAGAGCTTCCCCCCGGCCCAAGCGAGGGCCTGGGATTGGTCCGTTTTCTCCACCTGGCACCGCGGCGGGCGCTGACTGGTGTGGTCCGGCGCCGTCGCGGCCGTCACCGCTGCTTCCTCGTACGGCGGAAGCCGTCCGGGTCGCGGCGGGGCGGGGGCGGCCGGCAGCCGCGGCGGCGGCGCATGCGCAGTTTCGCGGTCGCCTTCGCACGGAGT
>Ga0065711_1005662_pt1 | contig 22767 bp, 11 predicted proteins | sample Hoacrofraction12_FD_59098 | JGI IMG/M metagenome (GOLD analysis project Ga0065711, IMG submission 59098) | Hoatzin crop microbial communities from Cojedes, Venezuela - Epithelial fraction 12 v2 (version 2) | ecosystem: Host-associated > Birds > Digestive system > Esophagus > Crop | place... | reverse complement strand
AACTAGACTCAGCGCCGCTGATGACAACCCTCTGAGTTCTGCCATTCAGCCAGTTCTCAATCCACCTCACCGACCACTCATCCAGCCCACACTTCTTGAGCTTCCCTAGGAGGATGTTATGGGAGACAGTGTCGAAAGCCTTGCTGAAGTCAAGGTAGACAACATCCATTGCTCTCCCTTCATCTACCTGAAAATGTAAGTGAGAATGGCTTTGCAGGTCCTTTGAGAACTAAAGAAGCAGCAACGGTGGTGGGAGCTTGAAGTAACTACTTGATCAGAAGGTGTGGCAGCTTTGTACCAGCTGCTGTTTCCTTTTTTAAAGGAATGGAACTGTTTGTTGTGCTCACCAGCTGATAGGTGATAGCTGATAGGTGATCAGATAGGTAATCTGATTTGTTGTAAATGAACATCTTCCACTTTGGGATAAACACAGGGTAGAAAAACAAAGTGCTGGCTGAGCAGACACTAAACATCACATGAGACACCATAAAGCTTCTGTGAGATACAATATGAGATCATGTGTCACAGTGTAGCTCACACAGGCACAGCCCAAAGCAGGGTGAGACAGGAGACCCAGCACTTTCAGGACTCCTGGCCAGTCAGAAATCAAAACTCTCTCCTCTAAGTGGACGACACAAGGCTCCAAGCACCCCACTGAAAGTGCCTGTGAAGACCTTCCCCTTCCAGAGCTACAGGGATGGTCTATATCTGGAGCCTTCCTCATCCCATGAAACATGACTCTCTCTTTCAGGATTTGCATAAATGACCTACAGCATCTAGATACATGCAGTATACAAGAAAGTTTTATTGCATTGACTCCAGAAGTCCTACAGCTCCCCAGGTCTGCGGTAGTGAAACAAAAATTCCACAGTAGGTAGGAAGAAACTGTCTCATAGGCTATGGCTGAAAATTCTCACAATCATTTGTTGTTACCCATTCGTAACCTGCCTCCTTGAATATCACGCAACAATATCTGCAATAAACTCATTATTGCAATAAAGATTTGAGCCTGAGCCTATATTTTCAATGCTCCCCTGTTCTGATTTGGTCACTGTGTGCCATAGAACTTCTACAACAAATCTAGGCAAGGCCTGATTAATTACTCCATTGTTGAAAATATTCGGAAACATAGTTAGTAATGTTCCAAAAAAGGTAGCATTCACAGACAAGTTAAGTTCTGATTATGGAGTTTGCTATGGCCTGTCAAAAACCAGTGGGTATACTCTCCAAGAGAAAATCCATAGGCTAATTCTAAAGATTACTTTTTGCATCGGCTGTAGCAATATTTAGACTTCAAATCTGTTGGTAGCAAGTGTCTCTGAATTTCATATGTCTGAGTATATTTGAGAACTGAGTATAGGTGTTGCTGCATAGCTTTGACCACAGACGCTTTTGAAAACCTGTCAATAAAAACTGCTGGAATAGAGAAGAGAATAACAGTAAAGGAATCAGAGTATGATTCTACCTGCAGATAACGCAGGAGATTTCTTATATGCCTATATCCTTTTTCAATATTACACAATTTTGATTCCTTTCACTTTATGTACTAAATTAATTGATTATACCACATTACAAGCTAGCAAATTATGCTTTTTCAAAGGACTATTAAAAGTATAAAGGCCGTTAAATGATGTGTTAAAGATAGAGGAGACCAAAATCCGAGGAAAGATGAAAACTCATGAGAAGTATATTTTCCCCTCAAACTTTTAACAGGGAGTTATGAACAGTGTTTTTATTCTTTGTTATTTGGGTTTTTTTTAAAGACAATCAAATATAGGTCTAATTCATACTCTAACAAAGTGTCTAAACCATTGCGAATTGTAACATGCAGCGAATGTAGCAGTTCAGTGTGCGCTCTGGAGATCACAGTGGTGAAGGAATGGTGCAGGAAGTTTCTGTTTCCTTCCTTAAATTATGTTTAAGATTACAAATTAATCTCAAAAGAGATTATGAGTATCTCAAAGAGTTAATGAGTATCTTACAACTGCCTATTTCTCTTAGTTGTCCAAAGGCCAGTTGATTGTGAAGTGTATAAAACACCAATGCATGAAGATGAGAAACACAGCCAAGATATAGCCAGCAAACAAACATCAGACAGAAACCAAGGGCTGTGTCTGCTGGGAAAGATGCCAAAAAGTGTTTCTACCTTCATTCGTCTTTTTGTGCTCCTACTCGGTTTCTCCACTATTTGTCTGGGAGTCCTTTGTGTTTCTGCAGCTTCCTCCACGTGCAGATGTAGAAACAACGAGCTGCTGTTTTATTGCCTGTTTGCTTTGGGAATCTTTCTCCTTGTGACTGGCATTTTCTGGAGCACTTTCCATGAAGTCTTGAAGTGCAGGGACTTCAGCAGCACCTTCGTTCGAAATCCCAGCCGTAGAGAGCAATGTGTCAGCACCATAGACAGGTATGTGTTGCAGACTGCTGCTGATGAATTGGGAGGGAAGTACACTGTTCGGTAAACAAGCTGTGAGAAAAAAGCAACAATACAAAGTTTTTAGCAAATAAAAGTATGTAGGAATTTTATTATATTTCTGTGGAGGGAACTGTAGTCTGAAATGTGATTTGCTACAGCAGGTAGCAGCGTGCAAAAGCAATTTGTACAAACAATACATAAGGCAAGGTACACTACAGGAAACGTGGCAGGTTGCACAGAGTGGTCCAAGGCCGTGCGTGGAGGGAGCAGGCACAGCTACACTGACTTCACGGAGCTCCTGCAGGAGCATCACTGGTTCCATCTCAACAGACAGTTCCAGACGTGCTGCTATGGGATATGTGCTCATACTGCTTGTTACCTATGAGGTATGCAGGGAGCTTCGGCTCCCGATATGGTCCCTGCTGAAGGTTTCTTGGGTAATTGTCCCTGCTATTTCTGAGCAAAGCCTGATGCTTTGAGAGAGAGAGTTTCTTAAACAGATTGGTGCTCGGCCTGACAAAAGTCTTCAGCAGCGCCGCTGGATACAAATTACTTTTCTCAGACTGTTGTGGAAACTGCACCAACAATGGGTGCTCTAAAAGCACTATAAAAACAACATTCAGCACATTTTTGTTAGATAAGCAGAAACAGGCAAAATGTATTTTAAAGCTGTGGAAAACAACGACTATTGTATTTAACTTACTTCGGACAGTGATCTCTTTCTTTTTCCAAACCAAACTTATCTCGGGCAGTCATCGAAACACTCACAGGCATTAGTGTTTGTACACCATGGGTGGGAACTCTCATGGGGGAGGCTTGTCTTTTTAGAATGATTTGTTTTAATACAGCATTTTGCAGAAAGACATGGGTAATGATCCCAGCTATGGCAGCTGGTTTATATTAGTGTATTTCATTGATCTAAACTTACTTGGGTTTCCATTTACAGTTTAAGCCTCATCTAAACTTTGAAAACATAACGGACAAAGCATCTAACCAAGCTCACTGAGATTAATCACATTTCATCATGAGGTGTTTCTTTCTGGCTTGTTTTTTTTCAGGCCTGACTTCTATCCCCCCTCCTATGAAGACATCACAGATCCCGAAAAACAGACCTCCCCACTGCCTGTTGCCTCCACACTGAAACAGCAAGAAGTCTTCAACATCCCTCCACCTCCATATAGTGAAAGCAGCATAGAGTTCGTCAGTGAAACTAACGAACAGGAACAGCCACCACCCTACCAATTATCTGTGCAGCAGCTACAGCAGCAGCCAACAGCTGACCAAGACTCAAACCCTCGAACGGAGTCAAATTCTCATCCATCCATACATGAAAACAGTTACCAACATGATACAGATTGCCAGGGCACCTCAGGAAGAGCAGCGCCTGTCAGAACATATGAGTCAGGCAGGGGGTAAAATCCTACATCTGTGAAGGGGGAGAATCTGGAAGAAGATGTGTGTCAGTGATCCCTAATAGTGCACCACTTAGGGTTAAACTGTCCAGGGGAAGCATTGACCACTTGTGTGTTTGAGTGGAGTTGGAGGGGATATATATAAAGGTGCTCAGCATTTCAAAACAGAATGAATCTCCATAGAGATAGCAACGATCAGGTTATATCTTACAAAAGTCAATGTCACTGCAACAGGAGTTTCTTATGCTGCAAGATAAATGAAGCATCCTGCTGTTACCAGTCTTCCATGTCTGTTGCCTCATAAGCAATTTCGGCTAAAAGTCCCCATTTGTGGTTTTGTAACATTAGCTAACCTATTAACTCCACCTTTTTCTGGAATTTGTAAATTATTTGTTGTAACTGATTATATTTGTATCATACCTTTCAAGTCCCGTCTTTTATTTTGGGGTACTAATAGCTGGTGTTTTACTATTGAATTAATGAATAAATTTTGTATTTAAAACAAATGTCTTCTATTTGCCTACATGATACAAAGTGTTCATGATTCAGGATAAGCACACAATACAGTACACTTAATACTTTTCCTAGCTGCTAAACAGACAACCCTGGTGATGCCCACAGCTCCTCAGAGGGAGATAGCAATTGCAGGCCGAAAAACCTTCTCTGACTCCTCTGAGTTTATTGGCAATCAGGAAGTGCTAATCCTCTCTTCCTTTCCCTGAGTCCCAGGACAATCCTGCAGTGCCCCTTTTCAGCTCCAGCCTTCTGCAGATGTCGTGAGGTCTCTATGGACCCAGAAAAGTGAAACTGAAGATAACTGCACCTTCAACCTGCAATATGAAAGAAAGTACAGGAGACTTGAAGATAACTGAGATAATAAGAAAATTAAGGTTAATACTTAATATTTCATTTGATACAATCTGTTTTTCAGTTTGTCTTTACAGCTAATGAACTTCTTGGCTATAAACTTAATGGAAAATTGTGTGGGCAATTAGCTCAAAAATGTCAAAGCAGCAAAAGCTTTTAAACAGTTTGCTTTTGATCAAACTTACTAGCATGAAGTCATCTTTGCCAAGGTTAGTAGCTGGAAGTTTTAGATTAAAAGGAATTTTCTTTGGACTGGGGGATATGAACAGGTCAAACTATGGCTTCAGAACAGAACAGGTTCTTTCAGTGTGTTGACAGAAACTTCTTGACCCAGGTGACTGAGGAGCCAACAAGAAGGTGTGTGGCTGTCCTGATGCAGTATCAGAAGAAATGTGGGCATGTGAAGGCGTTCGCTGCAGTGATCACGAGACGGAGGAGCTCAGGATCTTGTGAGGAGGGAGCACAGCAGAAAGTGGGACCAAAGTTAGCAGAGCAGACTTAGATCTCTTCAGAGATCTGCTTGGAAGAACCCCATAGGTTACGGCCCTGGAGAAAAGATGAGTCTGGCACAGCTGTTTGATAGTCACAAGGACCACTTTCTTCAAGTTCAGGAATGGTTCATTCTAACACGCAGAAATCAAACAAAGGCAGCAGGAGGCCTGCATGGATGACCAGGGAGCTCCTGACTAAATGATAAGTGGAAGCAGGGGCAGGTGACCCAGAACAAATACAGAGACACATCCAACCATGCAAGAATGAGATTAGGAAAGCCAAAGCCCAGCTGGAGTTGAATCTGGTGAGGAACATGAAGGGCAACAAGAAAGGTTTCTGCAGGTACATTCGGTGAAAGAAGACATGGAAAAGGCTACAGTGCTTAGTAGTTTCTTTGCCTCCATCTTTACTGGTAAAACCAGCCTTCAGGAATCCCAGCCCCTCAAGACCACAGGAAAATTCTGGAGCAAGGAAGACTTACCCTGGGTGGAGCAGGATCAGGTTAGGGAGCACTTAAACAAACTGGACATACACAAGTCCATGGGATGACTTGGGATACATGAATGGTGCGGCCATGCCATTGCAAGGCCACTCTCCATTATCTTTGGAAGATTGTGGTGACTGGGAGAGGTTCCTGAGCACAAGGACAGAGCAAATGTCACTCCTGTCTTTAATAGAAGGAGGATCTAGGGAGTTATGGGCTGGTCAGCCTCATCTCTGTCCCTGGACAGGTGATAGAGCAACTAATCCTGGAAACCCTTGATAAACCTGTGAAGTACAAGGTTACTGGGAGTAGTCAGCATGGATTTATGAAGGGGAAATAACGATTAACCAACTTGATGATGTTCTGCTATGAGATGACTAGCTCGGTTGATGAGGGGAGAGCAGCAGATCTTGGTTGTCCCAGCTTTAGTAAGGCTTTTGACAACATCTCCCAGAACACCCTCATAGACAAGCTGACAAAGTATGCTTTAGCTAAGTGGACAGTGAGGTGGATTGAAAAGTGGCTGAACTTGCTGTCCAAGTAAATGTTAGTGCAATCCTAGCTGAGCAACACGGGACTCCTGCAATTTCCAGACTTCATAAACTGCTATACCAGCAATAGCCACAGCAGGGTCTGGGTCTCTGCCACAGGGGCCAGACACTGTGATGAGACAAACAGTATCAAAAATAGCTTTTCCTCTGCTAGGCATTTGGTCTGTTTTTAGAAGACTTGCATCTTTTTACACGTTCATATATGTCACCCTTTTCCAAGCATTCACGTCTCATGCTAATACGTAAAAGACCTCAGCAAATAAGGCACACATTNTGGTATCATGGCTACAGTCCTTCCCCAAACACATCAGATACAAAGATATACAGCGTACTTCAGCCTTACAAAGTTTTATTCATCTTCTTGCAGAGAAAAGCAATTAAGTGGTGGAAAATACCTGTTGTTGCATTTTATCAGCATCACCAGTCATCNCAAAAAAGCGATGATGAGTGGATTTGGTGTTAGACCAGTTCTGGAAGCCTGCTGTTTCACAGCTATTCAAAACGACACACAAACAGCTCTTTTCTCCATTTCAGTACAGAGGCACAGGTATTGCTTCTGAAGCCCAGGACAAAGCCAGTACTGAGATTTCAAAATGCACGCTTTACTCACAAAGACTGCCTTCATGAAAGCAGACTGCCATCTACTGCAGCTAGCACTCTAGTGACTTTCAGATAAAAGCAAAAGCATGCTTCTTCACAGTCCTGATTCGTCTCTCATGAGTCTTCCCACCGCATCTTGAAAGACACCTGGCTTTTCTATGTCTTACTTTTCAAAGTGCAAGTTCCAGAAGCTTGGTAAACGGGACACTTGGTACTGTAACTAGCTAGTTCACCACGTGATCCAAAATTATTTCATTGTCAGAGAATGTGTAAGAGATTTTAGAAGTTCTTGGACTGCCTTTCAGAATGTTCTTTCGTGCAGTCCAGTAATTCGAACTAAGTGTCATAATCCAGAGAACGTCTATGTTTGATCATGTGTGATCCACTATTTAGGAGCTTACGATCCTACANATCGAGGAGTTTGATCTATAAAAAAAATGAAAGATTAGATGAAGAAGGTTTCTGTAAAGATGAATATTCTTACATTCAAACGTGGATGTCTGAACTGTGTAAGAATGCCATAGTCATGTCCAAAAAAAGTCTTTATATAAAGAACTAAAGCCTTAAAATCTCTTTTGATTTATGGGAATAACTAATGGTAAGGTAGAACACTATGTTAGAACACTGTTGTCTCATTTGTTTAGAGTCAATTACGCAGGTAATGTAATTGTATTACAGGCAGTTTTATTAGGATGCTTGAAAGTGCAGTGTGTCTTGTCCACAATTATGCACCAAGACAGAAATATAGCATTTCTCTTTATTGTGTACTAAGTGCAATAGCAATTTTTTGACAGAAGTGTTGAAAGAAATCAAAACAATTTCCTTTTCTGCAATATTATATAAATTGCATTAAAGTTTGACAACCACAATGAATAGAAACACACTGCAAAGAGGCAAGTTGCACAAAGCCACCTTGACAAATGATACAAGTGACCAACCACACTGTCCCCAAGGAAGCAAAGCTTTCAAATGAGTCACATGCATAAAGTGTGTTCTTCTTCAGAGCACAGTACTGTAGCTAGAACTGCAGTATCACTTCACAAACAGAAAAATGCTGATGTCTGTATCCCCAATATCCTTCTCAGATCTATGCTGGGACGTCTCTTCTTCTTTCGTACTCCGCAAATTTTTATTCCATGATCCACTGTTATAAAGAATCTAAGAAACTGTGTCCAGCTGGTGAATCAGACAAGTACTTCTCTTTAATTCACTGGCATTTGTTTTCGTTTTCCCTTCACTATATGCTTAACTTATCACTTTGTGATAAGTGGAGTAGGAGTATTCCAAAGACTTAAGAAACATCCTTAATAACTCCTCCATGAAAAATTGCTGAACTTGCAGTGATTACCTTTCAAACACAGTAAGCACCAATATCACCTGCTGACATGAGGAATATTGCAAAAGACAGCCAAATTCCACACCCAACATACTGCTGGAAGGACACAATCAGCTTCTATAGCACAAATGCCTCCCTTTGGAGGAAAAAAAAAAGAGGGTCAAAAAATCAGAAAAATCTAAAGGCACAAGTCACATTGATACACTTTAAAAGCAGGGATTAAAAAAAATACGGGATAACCCCTTCTTTGGGAGCATGTGCAAGTGTTTACAGAACACTGCTGCCAGCGTGCACCTGTGAGCAACGGGAGAGAGAGGAGAGGAGTGGAGTCAGGTGAGGAAACACACCCTTTGCAAAGCTTAGCATACAGCCCCTATGCCTCAGACATGCTCTGTATACCTCTTCATAACCCAACAAGAAGGTGACAAGGATCCCAAACAATATTCACCAAGCATGTCTTTGCTTTGCAACTCCTCCCCCTCTCTCCCTGACTGAAATTTCCTCAACCTTTACCACAGCATTCACACCCAAGCAGTTTTCCTTTTCTGTCACACTGCTGACAACATTTGAAGGTTAAGGCCTCTTTCTTTGGTTATATTGCTATCTGAAATTAAGATATTGCAGGTAAAACAAAGAAGTCAATACACTATTGTATCTGCAGATCAATGCATATGAATATGCTCAATATTATATTGCATTTTTCTTCCCACCCTACTTCTATCCCCGTGAAAACTTTTAAAATCATACAAGGCACAAATGGCTAACATGTTTCAGCAACATCCTGTCTCCTCCTTGTTGTTCCTCTTTTGGCCCTGGTTTAACACTCTTCCGTCGCTTCAGGTGATGACAGTGGGTCCCTTTCGCCCCGTCCTCTCATGAATCTGAGATATTTTCAGTGCGATTGCTATAAGAGGACTCAGTACAGCCTAAAGAGGAAGAAATACATTGAATTACATAAAGCAGAAATATCAACAGATCTTACATTTATAAATCCCCCTTTTAACTGTAGTATTATATAATAATAGTAAACCATTTAATAATGATAAACACTGACACAGTTACAGTGTCTAAATTGTCATACTTGATATAATGAAGTATCAAGCTGAGCACATGTTCTGTGAAGTGTTACACTGAGTACACCTAAGCTATGGAGGAAAGAGAAACCAGTTAATACACCATACTGATAATGTCTCCACATGACATGAAGTGCAGAGCTCTTGTAAAATCTGCTGTACAAAACAACCTAGAAATCACAAGAGTAGAATTCTTTCAATTCTGATGAGTGGAAGCCATGTAGGTGAGATTTTCTTCCCATACACGCTTAATCTGTGAAGCGTAGCGTCTGAAGGTACTGTAATATTTACCTTAACAGAAATCATGAAAGTGTGTTTTGAGTAATGCCATCTGTAATTATATTAAATAGGACAAATTCCAACAAAAGCAACATGAACTCTCTTTTCATGCTACAGACCTCATTAAATGGTCATATGTATGAAACTGCCCAGACGGGTCAGTGCAGATAACAACTAACATAGTACCATATAAAAAACAAGTAAAATACAATTCTTCAAATGCCAACTGAATCTCCTCTCAATTAATTATATGATATGCAAGGACAAACCAGCAGCAGAGAGTTTTGTGTGAAAGCTTTCTTTTCAGAGAATCATATATTTGATTACCAAAGTAGTAAGGTAATTTTCTGACCCTCAAAGATTTCCCCCTGCTGCCTGTTTCAAATAAACTACATTCTGGCTTTAAACCTGTCAGGTTTAAAAACAAAAGCAAACAAAAAACAGCAAACAAAACAGTACTTCTGGAAAGCTTAAATATACAGATATCTTTTTTATAAGCTTAATATAATCAATATGTTGAATCTGTTTCAGTTTCTGACAGTACGAGGTGTTTGCTTTATTCATACAAATGGTCAGATGGTTAAATCAAAAGAGTGAGGAAACTGTGCAAGCAGACTCATGGAATAACACCTTGAATGCTATTGGTGTCAAGTGAGTTTATAATAAAACTTAGTCAAGCACAAGTGCGAGCAGTCTGACACGTTATTGTTCAAAAAGCTCCAAATATGTAGATATCTACTGAATAATCATTGAAGAAGAACACAAGTCCATTAAAGTCAAACATGCTTAGAGAAGACTAGAAGACTAACATGCGGAGCACGAATTCGCATCTGTGGGCAAATGCTGCAAAAATAAATACTACAACGTGCCAATTTATAAGATCTGGACCATATCACTCCTTCCCTCCAGCAACATGGATTAAGGAGAACTGAAAGAAGACCAAAACATCTGTAGACCCTCTGGCACTCCCCTAAGAAACCGCTTCCTTATTTAATCTAAAAAGCACAGGAAAATTTAAAGAGTAACCCTACTGAACAGCTTTACTTGACCCTGCTTTCTTAGGCAATAGACGCACTCTGAAGAAAAAAACGCAAAACCAAACAAAACTCTACACAATGCTCTGAACAGAACACAAAATCAAATGAGTTGATGTGACAGCCATTCACACAAACAATGTAGCTGCTGCTCTTTTGCCAAGTTGTTCCAATTACTACTAAGTATTCTGCTTGGTACGATCATGCTCCTCAACAGAGAAAGTCCTATTTTAGCTCTGTTCTCTCACACTTCAATTTAACTACACTTTCTTCACCCTGCAGATGTAAAAAACCCCAAAGTGCATTCTCTTTGTAATGGCAAAAGTGGGGTAGAATAACAAGGAACTAGAGCTGTAAATGCCTGCAATGAATAGCTCACATTTCAGTTGCAAAAGATAAATCCCACCCAGCAATCATTTATAGCTAATATGACTCTAGAAAGACATCTATATATTAAAGAGATCTTGATCTAAAAATATTCTTCAAATGTTTCTTGCTATTTAAGGAATTGTAAAACTGTACTATTGACATGTCAACTCTAAACAGCAATTGCACTCACTGTGTAAGTTGGTTGTGTTGCACGCAGTCTGACTTAATTCAGAATTTTGCTTTAGTAGTAACAGATCGAAGTTATACCTCTAAAAAAAAACTGGTAGGGATGATTATTCGTATCGGGAAATACATCAGGCAAGCTGATATCTAACATAAGGCAAACAAAAATCAAAAACCTTTGCTTGGAAATAAACTGTACCAGAGCTGTCAGAGGTGTATCATTCCTGCTTGGCTCATGTAGCACTTCTCTCTGTAATCTTGCAAGAAATTTCCCTACAACTCCCTTTCTTCTAGTCAAGCTCTCAGATACGATTTGCCCCATGATGCATCCAGTTTACCCAAGGCTCAGGCAGGGCTGAAATGTACCTGCTTGCATGCTGAAAGTTCAGCATGTGTCTTAAATTTGGCTTTAGAAAATATTTTTCTCAGAATAGGTGGACAAATGCCATCTATACGTCAAGAAACAACTTGTGAAAAAGTACAGTGTGTAGCATATGCTGAAACTTGCCAACTTTCATCAAAAATTCACTAATGCAAATTCATCTGTCCAGACTTTGTCTGGAAAGCTTGTGAATCTCTGCTCTTCGGTCTCTCCCCCAGCCTGCACTGAATTTGAATCTTGTTAGGAAAACCAAATATGGGTGAGTTTTACAGAGTCTAGGCACGGACATTCTCCATAGCTCTCAGATTCACTTTTCCCAGTCCAATGTAAATCTCTAAAACAAGTTGCCCCATTAAAAGTGAAAAGAAATCTGCAGAATTTATCTCAGAAAAATAATAACAAAAAAAGCTCAGAGAATGGTAGCGGTAGTACCTTCAAACAGGATTCAAAAATTTTAGGGAAGATCAGGTAACTACAACTCTCCTTTACAGTTACCCAACTTTTACTCTGTCTTCTCTTACTGTACTGATCCTCATTTTGCATTCAGCATCTTGTCCACCAGTGTTATTCTGGGCTCTCTCAGCTTTACATATACCCAAGCAAATGTACAGGGTGGAATACTAGGAAGACAGGGTCAATCATTTCTATACATGTCAGTCTTTGTAAAACCTTAAACACTCAACCATTTGCTCCCTGTATTCTGGGATCACAGGGAGATGTAGTGGAAGGCCATCTGAATTAGCCAGTCTTAGAAGAACGTCCCACTGGGGATGAAGATATAGCATCAATCGGCTAAACCCTGTGTGACTGTTACACCGCTGTTCAGTCACCTGCATTACTAACAATCAAAATGACAATTTGGACAGTAACTATTTTGGAACAAACATTCAGACCTTGCAATTGATATCTAAGCAGAGCTGGCACAGTACTACATATTCCAGAAGAATTCACTTCCCTGGAACAATCGTTAACAACTCAAAATTAAATGAAGATAAACAAGTGGGTTAATACAGCACGAAGTTATCAAAGCAGGGCTACAGTTTAACTTTTGGAGCTCTGTAAATATAGAAGATGTGCCAAATGTTTTCCATCTCTGCATCTTCCCGCTATAAAAACTGCGGTCAAACCCCAAATTCTACCTCTTCAGCTGCTTGTCTAATCTGATTTAGTATCAATCAAAGTAGTTTTGCAGTTTGTTAAGTAGCCTTGAGAAAAACAAGTTTGCAGAATGCTTTGAAGTCACCAAAAGCTGTAATTTCTAGTTAGTGTTATTATTATTATGATTGTATAAATTATGATGAGCCTATCATAAGACGTTTCAGGCACGGGCTAGAAATTCTTTCCTCTCCTAACACCTAAATTAATTCTCAGTCCTTCTCTTTTTATTATTTAAACATTACACAGACTGTTGCTCAGAGAGGTCAGGGTAACTGAGACAGCTCTAAGTCCTGGAACAAGAAGGGAGAGCGATTGAGAAATAGCTCCTTCCTTTCTTACATCTTCCTGCTCCCATGTCATTTTCCCTTGCTTAACGTGACTGCTTAAAGCTGCTGTTAGCCCTTCGTAACCTGAGCAACAGAATCACTATCACATGAACTAAGGGAAAGAAAAAGAAAACCAGAACAGAGAGGAAAATCACCCAAAGCATGTTTTGATGGCTTTACCTATTAGAAGGACCTTTTCCTTTGGCTGTAACATACGTTAAAAGTCAAACCCGTACACTTACAAAGCAACACTAAAGTGAAGGAAGAGACACAAAGAGTGGACTGAAACAACTACAAAGTGAGGTCAGCACTAAGACCTGTCTGGCACCACAGCTGTACCTCCCACAGGGCTTCTGCCATAAGAGCTCAATGCACAGCCTGGCTCAGGCGTGGCTGCTCGGGTCCTGCATTCCAAAAACTGGAAGTCTTTGGAAAGGTTGATGCTACAGCCACCCATCCTAGACAATCTAAGCAATGTGGATAGCCTGGCTGATTGTGGAACAAACCGGACTGGCTCTGTAACATCCACAGCACTGCTGGTATTCACTTTATAACCATGAAGCAGCATGCTCACTGTGGGAAAAAGGAAACTGTTGCGCACGGTCTGCCTGCTAACTCAAATAAAAATCCCAATAAAGGTCAGGAGGACAGCTGTTCTGACCCTAGCAATAGAGGAGGGCAAGCATGAGGGTTGAAAAAGACAGGAGGAAAATGTAAATTGAGTGGTGCATGGAAACACCTACATTTGCAACAGATGAGTTCTTTCCAAGTATATCCAAAGACCTTCGAGTGAAGGTTAGGTTTAATGAACTCATTTTCTTGATTTATGAAATATTTTATAATTACTATCATATGAATTATTTTTCCTATATAATAGGAAAACAGACTTTCCAGTACCAGCTGATTTAAAATTTGTTCACTGTATGACTTTTGGCAGAATCAGAAGCTAAATTACTTGAATAGCATGAACATACTGTATTATCTAAGAGTGTGATCAAACAGATGGAAATCCCCATCTCACACATCCCTACAAAGAAAATCTTATGAATTTTAATAGCAAAGGCAAAGCTTTATGTGATTTCTTTGGACCCTACTGTATGTTGTAATAGCTAAGCAGAGCCATGCTAAAAGATCCAATGCTTCAAATAAAACCTGAAGAGGCAGTAAATCTCTAGCAAACTGCACTTGTGCCTGGGGCTGTAAGAATGTGTTGACAGAACCATACAGAAAGCTTTCATTTTAACCCTATTAAGTGACATTGGACACAGGGACTTCCGGGTTATTGATTTCAGTTCCCTGCTCTTGGACAAACTCACACCATAAGCAATTGCTTTATATAATCACTATATAAAGCGATGTCTATCACTATAATCACTATATATTAAAAAGTCATATATAATTACAATCCTTTCATACACCAACCAAGGTCCACCTGAAAATTAGTTTGGTTTTTCCAGTTTTTTCCTCTGCTCCTTGCCATTCAAAAACTATTTCAGAAATTCGGTCTTTGATGATCAAGACACTTGTTACCTCAATGATTTTTCTTTTAATTGGTATGCCTTTTCAGACAAAAACACAAAGAAACAACCCCTGCCCCAAAATCTTTGCTTGGCTGCTGCTAATCTAATGGTTCTGTAGCTAAGCAGCACGTAGTTCACTAGTCTTCAGCAAAATTGCAGCATGTGTGATTCACCGCATCCCGTTCAAAGAGTACCTGATACAGACTGCCTAAGTCTACGACAACACCTGTTCATTGCTGTTGCTATTCACATAATGAATAATAAAACACTGTGAACAGCGCTAGTTAGTGCATATTCAGAACAATCCAGACTATTCACTACACTATTCCCAGGGCACTTATCCTGCAACAACAGTGCAATCATGTTGTTGAAGGATGCATTGGATTTACAAATAAAACAACTCTGCATGATGAGTCTTTTCTTTCTGGATCTTCATATATGAAACTTTCTGTGTGAATCTTATCCAAGTTCAATAATATATCCAGGACTAGAAGACATTAACCTGTGCTGGGATCTGCAAATAACAAATAATGACTTGATTTATAAAATGAGGCTCTAAATGAGCCTAACGGTCAATAAACTCCCAGTACTTCACACCCTTTGAACACCGCTCTAGATTTTCCATCTGTGTTAAATTTAACACAGCTAGTAAGTCTACTAACTTTAGAAAAAGATACATGCCAATGTATAAAGGTGCAAGACTACAGACAGAAGTCTGTCATTTGTTACAATGAACTGAACTTCCTGAAATTGCTAGCTGGATGCCTGTTTGACTGGTTAAAACCACAGAAATCATCTTTTTAAGGAAATCTTCCAATTTAGCCTGAAAGCAATTTTCTCAGGAATGCACAGTGATGACAGGCATCACCAGGGACAAGGAGCATCAACAGAGTGGTGTTTCATTCTATGGGAAACATTCCAGCATTTAAAAAGCGTTTGGCATTGTTTTCAAGACTTTGTTTTAGAACTAGATTATAAATTATATATACCGCTATAAATTATGTAATTTTAAAATGCTTACATTGAATTGTTTTTAACATAATTTGCACCGAGCATGATGGTCATTTTTCCTTATCGCTCCTGATTTTCACTCCTGTTGATCCTAGCTTATAGGAAGAACGGAACTACTCACGGAAAATAGTAGCCACTCCTTATCTCCCAGTTGACCACAAAGCTGCTTCTGCCAATTTCCTTCACTGGATGGTTCAACAGCCAGAAGACACTGCTACTCACATTTATCTATGACTTTGGACTTCTAATTATTGGCATATGTTACTGCTTTCCCCTAGATTCCTATGCTGTTGATCAGGCAGTGGTCTATGCTTAATTTCTTCTAGGTGGAAAGTATTACAAGTGAATTGTATGAAGACACTATCAAAATAATATTTGGGTGACCCTTACATTCATTAATAGCTACTGTTTGGCCTACATATGAATTGGAAGAAAAGGTCCTTATGAGCCTTGCTTCTGTCTGTTTACAAGAATGCTCTTACAGAAGCTCTAAGGTTTCTGAAGGAAAATACGTATTTAAAGCCAATAAGGTCTGAAAATCAGCTCTTCTTGTAAGACTCATGCAGAGTTACACAGTACTGAAGCACAACAAAGTACGAGGAGAGCATCACTTGAGCACCACTCACTTGAATGGCTCCCTGGGGCCAAAATTAAATGGCACATCTTTGAGCCGCCCCAGTAACACTTCAAAGTATGTCAGGCTTTCTGCTGAGTATCAAACCAAAGTAAGGCCTACAGCTAGCACTCTCCCAATAGTTGAATCTGGATGATACTGAGCATTGTTACAGATCTTTATCCAAATCTTATCCTGGACAAGTGTTCATCATAAAACAGCCCTGGTTGGAAGGGACCTCAAAAGATCATCTGGTCCAACCTTTTGTGGGAAAGGAGTTATGGTCCGAAGTACAGCACCTCTAATGTGAATGATTAATTCTATCCACCTCAAGTGAACAGCTGTTCTTAAAAGCATGTACCAGTATGTGTTGTCCTTACACTATGTCTCAGTTAACACTTGACTCAGAAAGTGCCATAATGTCATACTGGTGTTTCAGAACAATACGCAAGCCTCAGCCTGCATATTGGAACGTGTGGTTTAGGTTTCTGCTTATCTGTGGAAGATTCACCATCAGCAGTTATACTGTCAAAGAGGACAGAAGCAAGCTAGAAAAATTTGAAAACTGCTGAAAAGTTGGGTGACTAATTTTGGAAAAGGCTTTGTCCAGAAGGAAAGAGGGAAAAAAAAGATGCTGATATGAGGCAAACCCTAACTAGTTACCACAATGATTCCTCAAAATGGCACTGTAACTTCCAATATAAATGAGTCATCTATCAAGACACAGAAATTTATTTCTTGTGAAAACGAGCCAAAAAGATGTCTTAATGTATTTTCGCCTTTCGTTTCAGGTATTGACTTGAATTGTTACCAGGGAAAAATACAGAGCAATGCAAAGTATTCATGTCCCACCTGCCTATGTAAACACTGCAAAGAAAGTACTGGAGAGGTGGTCCAATAAGCAGAAGCAACAAAGTATTTACTTAAGCAGCCAATCATCAAATAATTTTATGCCTTGGTTTATGATATAAAAAGTATGGAAGAGAGTTTTTCTTGATGAGCTGTTCCAGGCAGAGTGCAATGATACAGAAGCTACATGTAGTCATCTACCCAATTACAATGACCAGCTATGTTTAAGGAAAAATAATCATTTACCCCAAATGCAACACTTTCCTTAAATGACAGGATCATTGAATGATTTGAGTTCAAAGGGAACTTAATGATCACCTAGTCCCAACCCCCCTGCTAGGGGCAGGGACACCTTCCACTAGACCAGACTGCTCAAAGCCCCATCCAACCTCACCTTGAACACTTCCAGGGAGGGGGCAGACACAGTTTCTCCGGGCAACCTGTGCCAGTGCCTCACCACCCCGAAAGTAAAGAATCTCTTCCTAATATCTAATCTCAGTCTACCCTCTTCAGTTTAAAGTCATTACCCATGTCCTATCACCACATGCCCTTGTAAAAAGTCCCTCTCACGATTTCTTGTAGGCCCCTTCAAGTACTGAAAGGCTGCAATAAGTTCTGACTGCAGCCTTCTCTTCTCCAGCCTGAACAGCCCCAACTGTCTCAGCCTGTCCTCACAGCAGAGGTGCTCCAGCCCTCTGCTAATTTTTGTGGCCTCCTCTGGACCCACTCCAACAGGTCCATGTCTGTCCTGTGCTGAAGGCTCCAGAGCTGGACGCAGGACTCCAGGCAGGGTCTCATCAGACAAGGGCAGAGGGGCAGAATCACCATTCTATGTGTAAGGTACATCATTTACATACTTCTCCATGTCAGTGCTCTTTGAATAACTGGTCACTTACGAATATGTTGACTAGGACCTTATCAGTGAAAGTAAATAGGAAACAAAGTACTTAAAACTTCAAACCCGCCACAGCTCTTCTAAATGTACACCTGTCAGTATCATTCTCAAAGCAAATTAAACAATAAAAGAATTACAACATCAGGAAAACTATGCCGCCCCTCCCCAGCAATGCTGTTTTCTGAAACAGGAGTTTGCTATTCACTCTCTTCCACATATTCCACTGAAGATTATCAAATGTTCTCCTGAGAAATTTTTAGTTATTTTCGTACTAACATGAGGATCTCTTGAAAAGCAATTTATGTACTCCCTTGAAATTCAACATCTGCCTGTGGGATACAATCTATGACCTTGCAGGTCCTAATGCCCCCATGTTGTTGGCAGCGTATCCAGCCAGGGCAAGGAAACATGAGCAGTGGGAACTGTGCAATACTATACAATGAGAAACCAGAGAAAGAATTTTCTGTTAATCAAGATGAAACTTATGTTGTCCCCAGTTTTGTGCACATGCCCAGAGATGAGGAGGGTGTTTACAGTACTGTGTATTTCCTGAGGCAGTCTGGATGTTAAAGCGTCTGTCTGCACTGCATGAATGCAGGAAAGTCCCTGCAGCAAGTTTCAAGGCAATGACGTTTCTGCCCCAGGGATTATCTGTTCACTAGCGAACATCCTGGATAAACAGCCAAAAGTGTAACAATCTGACAGGCTCTGGTACACGTACAGAAAAAAACTTCCAGCCTTTTTTCTGTCCCTAGGAAGAACAGACCCTTTTGGTGTCTAGAATAAAAGACCAGACTCTGAAAGCCCTGAGGGCAGTGATGAGCCCTGCTGGCCCTGCCAAGTCTCCCCTGAGGACTCCCCCCGGCACTCTGCCCATGGGCTCTTACAGCCCATGTCAGCCTGTGCTACAGGTAGCTTCTCTCCCTAAAGGACCACTTGGATGCACATTGTAGCCTATCTCCAGTTCTGACTTCTGACCCTGTCTCCTGGATGGACCCAGGCTGTTGCCTTGCCTCTAGCCCTGTCTCTAGTCCCATCTCCTGCCGCTCCAGATGGACCCTGAACCGGACCCATCACTTGCACTGTCTGGGATGGTCACTGGAGCTTGTTTCCAGAGCTTTGCTCTGCCCACTCCACTCGCCTGCTGTGGGACTGTCCCAGGGGCAATGAGGGCACTGCCTGTGCTGTAGCTACTCTGGGTGTCTGGCTCCTACCACCTTGCACGGCAGCCCCAGGTTCTTGCTGCTCCCTGGCCACAGTCCATGTTACTGGTGAGGTCACTAGACCCTGCAGTGGACTTTATGCACCTCACTCCAGCAAATCCATGCAGAACAGAGATGAAATGTAACAGTAGGACAGCACGTCCCTCTTTTTCTGAGGATAACCCCTGCTCCCTCAGTCTAGTCTCTTCACAAAAGGAAAATTCACTGAGAACATTTGCTATTTTCCACTCACTTAAAAAAACAAATGTTAGATACTGGGCATTGATTGTAGGTTACTTTAGGAAACACACCAGCCTAAACTCTGCCAGCAAGCATGTCACTTCTCTCATATTCCATACCTTGTAACAAGTAAAGCAGAACACAATCCGTTGATGCAAAAAGTGTTCCATTTTAAAAGGCACGTTCTCATTTGTAATTAAACAGTCAGAAGTTGAGCTGGATGCATGCTGCAAGTATATGCTCTATTGTTTTCTACTATTTTTGTTGGGATTCATTAGACAGGAAACATGTTCAGATCACACTTTTTGTGTCACATATCACAAGGTTACTGTAAGTCCACTGCAAGCCTCTAAATGAACTCTTAGTCTGTCTGTTACCATTACTTATTTTCATTTCATCTATGCCTTGCCGACTCAGCACAAAGAACCATATTTAAAACGGCCAGCGTAATTGCAACTGATAAACGGTTTGTGCTGTAACAGAATTTGACACAGCGGTGGTGCACTGACCTTGGCTGGCCGCCCGGTGCCCACCAAGCCACTCTGTCACTCCTCCTCCACTCCACTGACCTTGGTGCCTGCATAGCTGTGTCGCTCATTTATTCTCACTCCTCCCTCCCTGCTGCTGTTGCACAGTGGTTTTTTTTACCCTGCTTAAACCTGTTGTCACAGAGGGCTACCAACACCTCTGACTGGCTCAGCTTTGGCCAGTGGTCGGTCCAGTTAGGAGCCAGCTGGAACTAGCTCTGTTTGACATAGGGGCAGCTTCTAGTGTCCTCTCACAGAAGCCACCCCTGCAGTCCCTGTCCCACCCCACCATCAAAACCTTGCCATGTAAACCCAATGCAGTAGCAAGTGCGAATGGGGTTGTGCCAGTGTTCTTCCTCCGTCAAAATATATTTGTGACCCTGCCAGCTGGCTAAGCCTGGATGCAGAGAAAAGCAATAAAATTGCTAAAAAATGGTCCTTTGTTGGAGGCTTAACATAACAAGTATTCTACCCAAGGAGTTACTGCGGATGCAAACTGTTACTTTAAGAAAAAGCAAATAAACTGAATAGATCATATCTGCAGGAATGGAGTCTGCAAGACTTCTGGAAAAACTGAAGCACTTTTCACGACTAATAAACAATCATTTAATAGCATAAGAAGAAACTCACTAAATTTATAGTGGGAATCTGGTGAAACAACAATGTCAAAATTTACATAGGGTTCAAATGCATTTGATAGCTTTTATGTTTTGGGAAATTTGTATTTGCATTCCAGTCATGAATACACAACTATGTGGGACGTTGAACTCCAGGGTTTTGATTTACTGCAAGCCAAATGCTTATAGTTTCTTCCATGAAACATCCTTAGTCCTCTTTTGTTGTGTATCACAGCATGAAGGTGTTATACTGGGAAAAACCTGAGTGTTAGAAATGTGATTTATATTATGAATTGCTTTAGGCATCTGCTGGACTATACTGCAACTTGCTTTCAAACTTCACTCTTCTTAGGAAAGAGTCTGGTTATGATATGAAATAATTCTCAGCCAGCTGCAAGTCTTTCCCTTACAAGGAATGCCTACACGTTTAGAGTCTGGCACCCATATTTCTTAANTGTACTCTCACTGTGAGGAATTCCTGGGATGCCATAACTAAGCGATCCCCAGATAACCTGCCTGCAAAATAATTATCTTTTTTTAATGTTGTTTTATAACTCAGATTAAAACACTTGCAAAAAAACGAAGTGAAAAATTAAAACTGGCATGGCTTCTCCTAATAGACTAAACTTATTGCCCAGCATTTATCACCAGGCATCTCTGCCCTTTACATTCCTGTTGTGTTAGATATTACACAAACGTATACTAAAACTGCTGGTCCTGCCTCAAAACATGTACAGTCACATGGTGAGAAAAAATCATCCACAAACACAGGAAACAGAGAACTAAGTGCTGAGTGTTCCTTGTGATTAAAGAGGAAAACCTGTAGCCATAGCTATCACAGAGGAAGTGCATTATTCAGCAACTTACTACAACGGTATTGCATTACCTGTGGTTCCTTGTTGTGTTGGCTAGGATCCTTTTCATAACTCTCTGCATAGATCCGGAGAGTAGCTCTCACATGGCTAGAAGCACTCATTCTGAAGATGAGCCTGGATGCATCTGAAAAAATAATCCGCAGCCCCTACGGGAGAAGAAGGAGCAGCATATATGTAAGGTGTCAGTAACTTTACAAATCACAGTTCCCTGCTTTAAAATAAAAAGTGAAAGGAAGAGTCATTTGAATGCAATTCCTCTTTCCCCGTACAACAGGGAAAAGTTGTCCCTTTGGACAACTCATCTATTACTCTTTTTCTTTGCTCTAAAGACTAGCAATGATCTTGTGTATTCCCATTTATGCATTAGATGACCTAAGAGATATTTTCCATCTCTAACTCTGGACTAACTTGAAACATTTTTTAGGTGCTATTATAGTATATTAATTTTAACACATATCGACAACATATATTTATCGAGTAGTCTCGATGTGTGCAGCATAAGTGACAAACAGAAATAGTTTACATTCAGAAGACTGAGCTTTAAAGCCTGTTTTTCTAACATTTGCTATTAAGCCAACTTTGTAATGATGTGGTTCATTGATGCTGATGGGAGTTTTGCCATTGATTTCAATAGAATCAAGACTTCATCTTGGGTGCCCAGAATGATACAGGCAGTTTGTTACAATCTGATCCTGTGAGCAAGCGGTTGTCTCTTGTTGATTACTCATTACACTTAACTTTCTGACAGTGAAAAGAAAGAAGACAAATTGAAGACTTTCGCAGTTCTGGGTACAGTTTATTTCAAATGGCTGTCAAACCTAGGACCAGCAGCTCAAAGTACAGAACATTAATGTCAATCAGCTTTAAGACAGAAGGAAGGCAGTCTAACATATCTGCACAAAATCAAAGTGTGAACATGCGTGTCTTCCTCTCCTAAGACTAAACGGGCATTTCACATGCTCCTGCCAGGCCTAGCTACTTCACAATGACATGACTAGTAAGACCACTTGATTGCTTTTCCACATACTCCATGTTTATCTGGCAATAATAACGGTAACACATTGTTACTTGGTTTAGCACACCTGAAGTCTCAACACCTGCACTTGCCCTTGTTGAATTTCATCAGGTTCATCTCTGTCCAACTCTCCAGCCTGTCCAGGTCTCACTGAATGGCAGCACAGCCTTCTGGTGTATCCACCACTCCTCCCAGTTTGGTGTCGTCAGCAAACTTGCTGAGGGTGCACTCTAACTCTTCATCCAGGTCGTTGATGAAGAAGTTAAACAAGACTGGGCCCAGTACTGACCCCTGGGGGACACCACTTGTTACCGGCCTCCAACTAGACTCAGCACCGCTGATGACAACCCTCTGAGTTCTGCCATTCAGCCAGTTCTCTATCCACTTCACCGACCACTCATCCAGCCCACACTTCCTCAGCTTCCCTAGGAGGATATCATGGGA
>Ga0065711_1004675_pt1 | contig 22767 bp, 12 predicted proteins | sample Hoacrofraction12_FD_59098 | JGI IMG/M metagenome (GOLD analysis project Ga0065711, IMG submission 59098) | Hoatzin crop microbial communities from Cojedes, Venezuela - Epithelial fraction 12 v2 (version 2) | ecosystem: Host-associated > Birds > Digestive system > Esophagus > Crop | place... | reverse complement strand
TTTCTCAGTAAGCTTTATTCTAGCTCCTGCCATGAGCCATGTCTCACAACGGTGTTGCAGAGTTACCTACTTCCAGAGACTACTCCCACATGGGTACTGTGAAGCCTTAAGTTCACTTTTTTGGAAGATCTATAAGTTTCATGAAAGTATTCCAAATCTAATAAGGAACTGAGAAAAGTCAAGGAATACCTACTCTCTCATAAAACTTTAACCAAAGTTGATTGAAGATGCAACTTCATGTGCTCTAACTGAAAGTCCTGTCCAGCTTATGGGAAATTTGGCTAAAACACAATGTGATGAACATGCAGTAAAATCTCACAGTCAGAGGAACAAAATGGGGCAGGAGTAACCTTGAAACAGACAGTTCGGAGGTCAGAAAGAATTCATAGGAAAAAAACACCAGAATGGCTGCACACTATTACAGCTAACAAATGCTAGCCAAGATCTGGCGGGTGCCTCTCACGCATCTAGGCTAGATCACCTCATGTTTGTTACGGAGCTGTAAGACGCAGAGCATCTTTACAGACGTTGTCAAACGGAGCATTTCCATAGCAGCACGGAACCTCCAGGATTTCAATGGCAGGTGTCAGAGCCATCATCTGCCCAAAACCAACATCAGTCATCGGCAATTTAATAAAACGCCTTGAAATACCTTAAAAAAGAGTACATTCATTCAGTCTTGCTCTCCAGGTCTTCTCAAATCTGCACTGTTAGCCAACAGCAGTATTTCAAGACACGGCTAGAATTTAGACAATTTGTAGTCAGACATGATAGCACTTAGCTATCTCTCCTTCATATAAACATGTTTTATTGCTGCAATATTTTACGACCTCTAAAGGCCAGCGTGCCTCTGTTTCAGAACACACATTGCCAGTGTCACCCACACGCCAAGCCAACAGAAACCTGAAAGAGCAGCAGTTACCTGACGGCGATTTTTAGGAAGTTTCCTTTCAGCGCAGGATCTAGCAAATACTACAACAGGCTTCTCAGTCCCGTTGGATTAAATACTACCACATTACTAGCGCGTTTCTAAAGGAGATTGCGATAGGGAGAGGGGATACTCCACACAGACGGGCAGCCATTGCTTATGAGGAACGATAATTTGGAGTAATACGGAGGGGGGGGCTCTACCACACGCGGCCGAAGGGATCAGCCAAGCCGCCCCCTCACAGCGGCCTCCCTCAGCGCTGCCCTCCCTGAAAGGAAGACGGCGGCCGCCGCTGCGGGTCCCTCTACCGGCCCTACCAACCGCCGCCGAGCCCAGCGGGGCCTCTGCCACCGCGCCGCACGCCGCCGCCTCCCCTCAGCTGGGTCCCCGCCGCCAGCCCCGCCTGAGGCAGCTTCCTCCCCCGCCGGGCTTCGGCCTCCTGGGGCGGGGGCCGGCACGCGCCCTTCCCGCCCCGCTGTAACCTGTCTGAAGGGCCCCGGCCGGGTCACGAACGGCTCCTCCCAGCGCCGGCGGCCCCGCGTGTGCCCGTGGGTCCGCCGGAGGCTTCCGTGGCTCAGAGCGGTACGGTCACGCCTGGCTGCGGGGCGGTGTGAGGGACCCGCCGGGCCTCTGTGACTTGATTTAAACCATCATAAGGTGGTGAAACACCGGCACGGGTTGCCCAGAGAGGTGGTGGAGGCCCCATCCCTGGAAACATTCCAGGCCAGGCTGGAGGGGGCTCTGAGCAACCTGGTCTGGTTGAAGATGTCCCTGCTCACTGCAGGGGGGTTGGACTAGATGACCTTTAACGGTCTCTTCCAACCCAAACCCTTCTGGGGTTCTCCGATTCTGTCACACAAGTGATGTCCCTGCGTCGTACTGGTGCGCGCACACCTCGTGTGGGGCCTTGGCAGCAGTAAGGTTTTTATCGATGCTCCGATGTGCGTATCGAAAAAGCTTTATGAGCCTGCGTGAAGCGGCNGACTGCAGCAGCTAAGGACACATCGTAGTTACCAGAATCGGGGCTGATCTGGAGGTCCTGTGGATACGTAACTTCTTTGTATTCCCGGTCTATAGTCCTTGTCATTAAAACTTCTAATCAGATGGACAATTTTCTAAAACTTCTCCCCACCATCCCCTCGGGACGTACTTCCCAACGCCCTCCCAAAGGTTTTTGCCAGGAATCCCTGTGCAGAAACCTGCAGGAAAGGTTTCTNGCGACCCTGACGGGAGCACTAAGCAAGCAAATCCATTTGCCCAGCCCCGAGATCAGCGATTTCAGCCACGGTGTCATCTGTTGATGTTCCAGGTGCTGCCGTGCCCCTCGGCCACTGTAATCTCTCATTTTTAACTTTTCGACTTTATGAATACCAAGAGGTGCAGTGAGCCTGACGGGCAGTGACCAACTTGAGGCCGAGCAATCTGCTCTGGAGTCACAGCTGCTCTTACTGTTGGAAACAACTGGTAAGGCTTCTCCACCCTGTGCCTTCAGGAACCGTCAACATGCCGGGTGATTTGGGGCTAGGTACAAAACGATACACATAGGTAACAAACAGCACATTATCTCAAGTATTTTGACAGCAAGGACTAAAACTTTACAACAAATTACACTAAGCGATGTACAGTACGTTCCTTACGCTGTAAAATCTGTAAAATACAGAGTTGCAGAACTTTAGATTCAAAAGACTTAGTGTATATGCACAAATACCATGGCCACCACAAAAATGAAGAACTTCTTGATGCTGAAGTCTGTGCAGAATACAAAAACCATCAGAAATTATAGCACCAGACTGGCAAATAACACGCAACTTAATATTGGCACGACTTAGGAAAAAATGGGATCCTTGGCAGGGATACGAGGCTCTCACAAACTTGTGTTTTTATGCCATCAACTGATCACGTTGGACACTATCGAGTAAAGTAGGACACAGTTCCACACGTCACCATCCTGCTGCCAAAGGGAGTCAGCTGCAATGGGCAAAATATTTCATTAATGGGGAGCAGGAAGTTCACCTGACATTTAAAATTGTGAGAAAAAGAGTTTGCTGTTGAGTTATTTTAAACCCACAGGTACTTTGCAACAATATACAGGTACAAAATTTCTGGGGTGGGTCTTAGAATTGTTTAGGAATTCACAAACTGAAAAACACTGGAAAACCTTACTCTGGGTCACCAAAATGACCTACAATTTCTTCTGATGAGGACTCTGTTTCTGGTTTAAACAAGTGGCTTGCTATTTTTTGTTGTATTCTTCTGGGTGTTCTATTATTTCATGAATTTCTGTGTTGCCTCTATTAAAATTTCCTCTCTGCTGTCAGAGTCCTTCTGACATCACATGTGCAACACCAGGTAAGCCTTTCTGAAGCGCAGCCAGCGCCTGCATGCAGAAGGCTGTTCCAGGGCTTCAGGTCCTGCCCGGGGCTGTCGTACAGCAAAAGTCATGGCGAAGAGACGGAACGTGTTGTGGTCCCACACCAAAGCACACCGCCACTGCTGCTCCCAGCGGCTCCCCACAGCATCACGTACAACCCACGGACACGCACGTGCCCCTCACACCGCCACAGTTCCACAGGCAACCCGGTGTCGAGTCGCCCTGGGTTTTGAATGGAGGAATCTTCATGGGGACGTGTATGACAGCTGCTGACAAGTGACAACTTCTCTAATAGCTCAGAATGCCTTCTAAAGATGTTAAACTGTCAACCATCTTTTAAACACCTCACCTTCTTAAATCAAAAGGAACCCTGGTAGATACTTTTTTGATACCAATTAAAAAATTTTGAAATACAGATACGTATATGTACGCACATGTATGTATATGTATTTTGCTTTTGCAATTTAGGAATTCCCACCTGTCAAGCATCTTCTCTTTCTGCATTTTGAATGAAAGCAGCATGGTGGGTTTTTTTTTTCTGGTACTGTTTTTCTTTCTAACAAGAAAAACTAATTCATTGAGCCCCAGCTGTGGCCCACAGTCCTCTTCTATGCAAATAAAGTTGTATTTGGCAGTTCTCAGACATCCAGTCACAACAGAATTATATTTTTATGTTCTATTCTTCAGAAGGCTCTGGATTGTTGTCTGTTACAGTATTATATGCAATTTATTTAACCTGAAATCAAAATGACATCAACAATGACAACCTATCCCTGCTGAAAAGTAGCAAAACCACTAAAGCTGCTGGAGGGATGAGTTGGCTGAAGGGGAAGCAGCAGCAGAGAAGGAATTCTATCAATGGAAGGAAGAGTGAAAAACAGAGAACGAAGCTCAGGAAGGTCTTCTAGAAGATTCATGGAGAAAGTAGATAAAATTAAGAGGAAAAAAAAAAATCTCATGCTGCTTCCTTGTTTAACTGTTGCTGCTGAAATGTATAGCAGGTGGGACAGGCTGGTGCCTGACTTAGCTACAGAAAATTGACAGCAGCTGTACTTTAGCAGGGCTTAGGAGTAACTACCTCCTGACTTGCGCACCTGTGTAAAATATCTCCGTACAAAACTTCACTTAATAAATTCTCCAACAGATAAAGCATATCAAGTCAGGGAACCTGAAAGCGTTGATTTTAATTTACCACAAACGCATTAAAGGTAAGTCACCATTTGTTATTCTGTCAGTTCTTTATTGATTTTCATCCTAAAGACTAGCACATTTACAGCGTACGTGGATTGGATGAACTAGAATATATAAAACAGTAGCCATATGTTTATGATATATTAATACTGCCCAAAAACAAATAAATAAAGATATTTCAATGCACAAAGCTTGGCAAATACAGTTGTGGTGGGACAGAACAGTGTTGTATTATACATTAATTTTACATGTATAAATGAAACAAAAGGCAACTGTGCTGTAGGTACTTTCACAGAACATACACAGAACATACTTGGCAACAGTTTTCTTTTTTTACCTTTGTATGTTTTATAATTTAAAAAATGTACTCAAAAAAGAACATTAGACAGAACTTCATTTTACAGTAATCCTTAAATTTGTCTCTCCTGTGCAACAGAAAAGCTTACTTCACCTTCGTGAAGCGTCCTATGTAGATTTCAAGTTTCACAGTTTTTCTGTTTCGATGAACTGCTCGAGATCCTACTGTTCATTGCGCCCTTTAAACAAGCCCGTCTATGTGCATGTACTGACAGTGTCGTATATATAACATTAGCTGGTTAACAATGTTTTACATGTAAGCATACCGAAATCAGAGTATTTTAAACAAAATAACGCAGTACTTGAGACTGGTATTCCACCACTTTAAAAAGGTGAGCAAAAACCATGCACATAGAAAATTCGGCAACTTTGTCTGATTACATCGGTATACAAAATAAATAAAGGATTGCTAAGCTCTAGAGTAGATACAATGATTGTTGGCCACAGTCTAAGACAGTGGCTCTGCTAATTATTACAACAGACCTCTTTTTGTTTTCTTCTGAAGCAGAACATTGGAAGGTTTTTAGTGTAACAATACAGGACTTAAAATATAATTAACTATGTTTGAAATATACAAAATAAAATTATCAACTCATAAAAACTAAGGGATATAAAGAGTATAATTTATACAAAAATAAATGTAGCATTTGATAATGGGCCAGGAAGGAGTGAAGGTTGAGCAGAACTAACGGAACAACACATCTAAAGAGATCCCATTGAAAAGTTTTCACCATACATTTGTTTACATATCAGCAAAAAATAAAATAAAATAAACATTTATTAATTGGTGAACAGGGTTTGTACCATTTCCAAGGGGCTGTTCTACTGTAGATGATTTGTTCAGACCTGGGATAGGTACTACCCTGCGCTGATTTTGCACAGAATTCAGTATTTTGTTATCCTAGAGAGACTGAAATAATGATAACAACCTAGTTCAGCAGAACTCTCTGACCTGGCTTCGTGACGTGCTGCTCAGTGTTAAACTGCAACAAGCAAAATGCAAAAACTGCTAGACCTGTAACCCCCAAACCTATATGGGAGCAAAATGAGCATGACTGATTGATAGAGCAGTGACAGCACAGACAAACATCAGTGAGAGGGAGAAAGAAATCAGAAAACAGCCATATACTTACCTGGCTGTTGCTACTCTCACAGGAATAAATGGGCAGATTTTTCTATTCTAAAGTTTACAGCCTTGGAAACCAGGAAGGAAAGGGCACAGTGTGCCGAACGAAGCTAGCTAGAGATTATTTAATCCTGTCAAAATTTGGATATTAATGTTTAGCTGCTTTTTAAAAAGGTATCTTAGCTCCAAAAGCATTCTTTGGGAGATTATTTCCAAGGAGATCTGTTGAACATTTTTAACCAAATGCTATCAAACTGATCACCTTAGACATACGCCAGAACATCTGCAGTTCTCGCACCTTAGCAGCAGCACATGAGCAGTTCCTTTCTATCAACATGGGGCATCGCTACCTTCCTCAGAAATACACTGAAAACAGTCATACTTCCACCCCCAGCATTCTGAACACCTTGCCCAGGTAAAATCCAAAGGTAAACAGAAGCAAATTTGGGTTATGGAGTGACGGTGATGCATTGGGCACTTTGAGCATTTTTATAATGACATACAAAATTTATATGGAAAAAAAATATCAAACACCAATCAAAAAAATGTAACACCCCCCCTCCCACCCCCCAATACTAATGCTTACAATCCAGAAGTGACATAAAAAGCCATGGGTAAAACTTTGTTAATTAATATACGATACCAGGGAACATACTGAACACGTCATGTGCAATGTTACCCACTTGCCTGTTGCACTTGCCTTATAGTTTGGAGGGGGAACTGTTGCTGGCATTAACGGTTAAGCATCATTACATATTTGAAACATTTTAAAAAATCAGTTAAGATGCGTGCCCAAGTCCTTATCTGCCGAAGATGACAGAAATTTGTTTTATTTGGACAGAACTAGAAACTAGACCTCACATACCTGGCCTTTTACGTATTGTTAATTTCATCTATGAAGATGGCATCCTATATACAGTAAACCAATTTATACTCCTGGCTTTTATTGTGCTGATTTTTTTTTTAAAGTTAAACTTCTGTTTGTTGATTGTGACAATGCATTCTAGAGTTATTAGACTGTCTAGGATCCAATCCCTTTTTATTTACAACTTTTGAGTTTTACTCTCTGTTTTAAAAAGATTATGAAAAGCTCAATCTCAAGTCAACTCAGTATAAAAAGACGTTATGTGAAACAGCTGCCTAAAGGCCGTTCCTAGAGTCCTTGCCCATCCAGGGGGTACCTAGCTATTCGCGTATAGGTAATAATTAAGTAGCACAATATCTGTTCATCTTACATACACTGAAGGCTATTTAAATGGGCAGAGAGTCATCACACTATTCTCAAGCTAAGGTGTCAGAATAATTGTTACTATAGATTCCAATTCTGTAAGTAACATGCTCTCTATAACCTAGTGAAACGTACAAAAAGGTTATTTATCTGTTCTGGATGACAAAATCATGTGTTAATCTAGAGCGTATCCACATGTTTTAATGGAACAGCAATTAAAGGACATAGTATGGTTATGTTTCAACTTTTCCATAAGTTCCTTCTGGAGGCCTGTAATACTTTGGGAAAGCCTTCAGTTGCAGGGAATTAAATGCATACTTGCGACATCCAACATTCTTCATTGTATTTTCTCGTCGACAACCCTCACTGGGGAAAAAAAACAAGCACAAAAAATGACAGCAGTAAAAAGGGAAAAAAAAAAAAAAGAAGACTTAAACTAAGATGAAATGAACTGGTTATTTTATAGCATTAACAAAAAGTTGGTTATATTTAATGAGCATTTAATTAATTTGCCACGGCAAATATTAAAAATGGTGACTTATCATACAATGCTAGTAAGAAGCACACAGAATGGATACATGCTATGTCTGATTGCTAGTTTTGCATTTCTAAAAAAGCAGCAGTGCATCTACTGAAAAAGTTCTCTCACGACGGTTTCATGTATTTCAGGGTACATTGCTGTGGAGTTCTCCTGCCACTTCATTGCACAAGGGATCCCAAGAGATTGCTTAAAAGCAGTTCTGCTAATTTATTAGTATATTAAGCTGAAAAAGAAAAACTGGTGATCTCTCAATAAGAGCTTTAAAGTAATTTTATTGTTCCTGTATGTCAGTATTATCAGTACTTATTTAAAGATCAGAGCTGAAACAAAAATAATGACTTCCCAGTTATCTCTGCATGCATAAATTGACTTGAAGACCAACATATTCTAAAGAAAAAAATCCTAATTATGAAATAGCAGCTTTGTGTGGGTGCAAAAAAGATTGGCTGCATTGCCAGTCATCACCCCAATGAAACAAAGCTGTGCAGAATTGATTTGTTATCCAATGTTTTGGTGCAACTGCCCCACATTACAAAGAGGTTCCGTGCTACAATAAAAAACTACTCCAGCTGTAAGGCTTCTTTTACACTTGTAAATCAACCTCAGAGTTCCTTTGATTAGATCCAAAAATAGACGTACAAAGAGGAAGCACTATCTTTTAAATATACATTATAAATCAGTTTAGGTTTGCAGGAGAATGTCTTTCCCTGATAGAGAACTGAAACCTGAACAATGATTTAATACTAGAACTTGGTGTACAGTACATCATCTCATGGTGGAAATGTCATGTTTTGCAACACTTTGCTCTAAGAAATAGTTTAAGTTTGAAATTTGTCTCCGGAGCACACACCTTTCATAGAATGGATCATACAAGATGACGCTATTTTTATGGCATTGTTTTCTGCTTTACAGAACCCCCCCAACAGGTTGTTGCAGTCAAATAGATTAATCAAAACTTTGCCCACATTGTAGTTCAGAGTACTAATAAAAACACTAAGTTTAAATAGCATGTATGGGATGCCGGATGAGCATTTTCACTCCAAAGTGGAGAATTCTATTCATAATTCATTCCACTGCATCTGATTATTCCACATGTCCCTCTATGGCACAGGTGGGCCACAGAGACGGTGACAAAGATGTATTTCATACACCATTTCATGTGCCATGTTTCTCCTGCTGGAGGCACATAAGCAGTATGCACTACAGCATTTTACATCCCAATGCCTGAACGAACGCACAGACCAAGATAAAAAAGAATGAAAGGTGACAACTTGTCCCCACCACAGTTTAAGAAAAAAAGTAAAAAACCTACATTGTTTTCAAAAAGCCTAGGCTTTCATTCTAGATGAATTTAAGGGTGGTCTTACTACAGGCCTAATGATAGTCATGAGCAAAGCCGTCATGCTTTATTTAAACAGATTAATAATCTCGGGGAGTTCAGTGGAGGTACGCCTACTAGAGCTACTTTCACACCTCGCTAGACTGAACCCAGGACACTCATCACATTGCAAGAACAAGGCCACAGTCCAACCTGACATTTGTTCACTCTGTGAACAGGTAGACTTTGGTACCCATAGCAAATGAACCAGTTTTAATCAGAAAGAAGAGATGATTTGTACAGAGACACAGTGGTACTAGATATCAGCACAGGACATGGATATGTCCAATACCATCATACTACGACTTTAAATCTCACCAGCAGTAAGGATTTACCTAAATTCATTGCTACTAAAAATAAATGATACATGCTTAGATATATATAAAAATATACATAAGTGTTTCTGCTTTTTTTCCTTTTAAAAACAAATTTGGAAGAATAGTGAGGAAAAATACCAGGAGATAGTGTACTGTACAGTCTGATTTCATGAAGACACAAATATAACCACATACTTTTTTTTCAGTTAGAATGTTCACCAAATTTAGGATTTAGTTTTAATTTTTTTTCTGTGTTTTTTTTTCTTTTTTTAAGCTTACGTCTCTCAGAAGCTTTCAAATTCCATTAAAATTGATAATAAAAGCTATAGCTACCTATGTTTTTTGAGCGAGATAATAACAGTAGAAAATAGAAATCACAGTACTAGAAGAGTTCTCCTCAGAAGCCCAGTCTTCTGTCATCTCATCTCAGGCACCAAGCAAAGTAAATTCCTTCATGAATTTAGTAAACTACATTAAATGAGGTTAGGTTTTTTGATCAGCTATTGCTATTGACAAGCTCTGCCAGACCACTGCATCAGCAAAATCTTCCGGTTTAAAAAGGCCTCTCCCAGTTTGACTTTAGATATAAATGATGATCAAGTTTCATCTGCAATTATTCTGTGTGATTAAACTAGGTAAGCTGCTTTAGTCTCATCACTTAAATAAATGTTAACCTACCTTCATTCGTTTATCTCTTACAGTCACTATCAACATTCTAATTTATTAAAGCTGTCCAACACTGAAACATGGAAGTAACAGTAATATTTAGTCTAGTGTAATTAAAACAAAGCCCAATGGAAAACCTCAAACCCATCTACTAGAAGAGCTAACTGATACCTCCCTTTTCTTGCCTGAAAGATTAAAGACCAGTATCTTTAACTTCTAGAATGATAATGACCCTGTTTCAGAGTAAGTTCTGTAACAGAGCACCTGAAACGGATAATGGATCATTAGCAGGCTAACGCCACTCACATCCTCTTCCTACTCATAAGTCATTCTCTTTATGTCTTTAATACATTACAAAATGCAGATCTATAAATAGAATGAAATAATTCTGCATGCAGCGCAACGCAAGTTTTTTTTTGAGTAGGTACACCAGTCTATTGGAACATACTTAACCATGAGAAAGGAACAACACTATGGTTCTATAAACTGTTCAGTAATGTAATTTGGGTATTATCCTTTGAAATGAAGGTAGAAATTTGTTTATTTCTTTAAATAAATTTCTTATAATTTCTTATAAACCCCACCCGTGTTTTTATTTTTCTCTTCATACCTCGTAAAAATGAAAGGCAAGATTAGCATACACTTTAAATATACAAAAAGATACAAATTCTTTTCAGACAGAGTTCCTTTCTCTGGAATACATGAAACAAGTAACACAAAACTATATTTGGTAAGAGATCTTCAGGCCGGCTAAAGTAACGAGGTAACAGGCCAATGTCAGACTATGTTACAAGCACTGAAAGCAGAACAATAATTTAAAGTTTCAATACAATTCTTTTTGATAAAATAATTTGATGTATATTTACAGTTTAGTACAATAGAAACATAAAATTGTAAGGCATAATAATAATTATTGGCAGACAATGCTATGACACATTCCTTTGTCCAGCGGGTACCAAGTGGCAATACACATTCAAGCACTTTTTGGTTTTTTTTTAACCTTATCTTCACTTGCAACGTAATCTGGCCACCAGGTATGCTATGCTCAGAAACAGCCACACAATCAGTAAATTGGGGCTGAGAGCTAGTAAAGGAATGGAGTAGAGGAGGCTGGGATCTAGTCTGAAATCTCGGATGGGCACCAAGCCACTCAAGTTCTTCTGGGTGACTACCTCCCGTGTTCCAATGCTGTGAAAAGGAAGAAGGTTGGGAGGAGGGAATAAAACAGAAAGGAAGATGGACATGCAAATGAATGTATATAAAGAGATGGCAACACAAGGTGGTCAAGAAAATGAAAAAACATGGAAGAAAGCACAACAAAACCAGAAGATGAAGTAAAGAAAGAGTGGAAAAACATCTCAAAAATATGTATCAGCACAATTACAGAAATAAGGAGAGGGAAAGAGAATAAAAGAGAAAAATAAGAAAGAAGTACTGTAGTCTACTGAAAATAAACACATGTAGGTTGAACATAAATGGTTTTCCATGTTCATTCTTTCAGATTACCAAGCAATAACATCCCATGCTGTTCTGCCATGCTTCCGCATGCTGCAAAAAAGTGGAGCTCTGAAAAGCAAGCTGAACATGAATAACCATTGTAGTATTTGACCCTTTCAAACATCTTTCCACGTAGGCTGCAGTGAAATAATTTCACTTCCTAACTACCTGCTCAACATGTAAACAAAAGCCCCAAACCACCCACTTACTTTTCTAATTCAACATGAATTCAAGTGTGTATCAATATGCCTTCCAAAATGCATGTTTCTGAAGTGCCTCAATATAGGCATGTGAAGGCAAGACACGCTGCACAGCCCACCTCATTATACCCCTGCTTCCTCCATTGCCTTGAGCACAGAAGGCCTGTAGTGGAGAGCATCTCTTCAGGCAACCTGAGCCTTCATAGTATGGTGTTTCATTCTGGATCACTCTTATACCCTGTGCATTCCAACTCTACTTTTAATTTACAAAGCAACAACAAAATGCAACCTGTGAGCCTGATCCTGTTAGAACAAGTGCACTCACTCCATCCATTAAAGGTGATACGTGACCTTGCTGGTTGCGTAGCAAGGTTAGGTAACCAACAGACAATATCTTGGAGGACATCAGAGATACTCTGGAGGTGGTGAAAGAGAAAACTAGCCTTCAGACGCTGGTGACACTTCGAGTCAAATGGAATTACGTGGGCAGGGAACTAAACCAACTGTATTTCTGATCTGGATTAACACATCCAAATTTGTGATCAAAATGTGTTTTCACCCCCGGTGCCTGCACTGGATAAGGGCAGATCGAGTCTGTGATGCCTACAAATCCCAGCTGTCTTTGTAGTGGCAGAGGGGAGATCTGTACCTTTGAGAAGAACCCACAGTCACACACAGCAGTGGGAAGGGCAAGTAGGATACATAGCAATATCCGGGCTTGACTCATTTCCACCCTGAGAGGGGGGTAGCCCTGAGACTGCACTGAACTACAGTTTTCTCCAATAGCCAATACCTAACGCCCACCTAATGTGGATAAAAAGAGCACCTGAGCTCAAGGCTGACCTGAGGACCGGACTTGGAAGTTGACCTAACTGCAGTCTCCCATGTATTTGAAAGACAAGCACTCTCCCTCCTGCCTGGGCTACTGGTGAATAATGAGGGCACATACAGGAATGTATCTGGTACTTGTTAAGAAAAAGCAAATGTATTTGTTGACAGTTGTCTGGGAATAAATATGCACTGAAAGGTATTAAAAATTTAGAAAGACCTCTGAAGGAGATGGTAAGGGAATATCAAATGAACTGGGGTGTGATCTGTGACCAGAAAGCTAATGTTTGGTAGAAAGTGGTGGATAAAGGCTCAAAAGAACAGTCTGGGGGAAGAAAAGTGTTCTAGGATATAGATAAGGAAGTAAAAATGCAGAAGGGAAAGAAGGAAGACGGCTCAAAATGACAAGATGACATTACAGACGACACACACTACATTTCTATCATTAAAAATTAGTATCAAGCTACTCAATTTTACACAAAGACATACACACAGATGCATACAGTGGGAATGGAGGCAAGAGCTGGAAAGTGCGTTCCCTCTCGTTGTTGGCCCACGTAGATGCTCCCACATGAGGGGTGAAGAGTCACCTTTTAGAAATACCAAATATACCAAATGCGCACAGTGTCTCACATCAAAACATTCACTGGCAGACTACCTCTAGGAGAGGATCAGGGTAAAGAGACAAAGCAAATTCCCTGCTAATCCAGCTTGTGTATGCGAATCCTCTCTGTGAGGAGAGGCCAGGGCTGCCCTGTGCCGGACACAGCTCCAATGGCCCCACTGCAAGCCATGGCTGAGCCCCGCAGCCATGCCGGTGGTGCCCTGGGGCAAGCCTGTGTCAGAAAAGGGCAAAACGCTGCATGGCAGTGAGGAGTGACAGGAAAAGATGGGGGAAACAGCCCTGCAAGCACCAAAGTCAGTGAGGGGAGGAGGTGCCCCCGGCACTGGAGCAGGGATTCCCCTGCAGCTGCGGAGAAGACCATGGTAGAGCCAATATCCACACTGCAGCCTGTGGAGGACACCATGGTGGAACAGGTGAATATTTCCTGAAGGACTGCATCCCGTGGGAATGACCTACACTGGCTTGGGGGAAAAGTACAAGGAGGAAGGAGCAGCAGAGAAGAGCTGTTATGGACTGATGGCAAAACCCTGTTTCCCATCCCCTGGTCACTGTGCACTGGTCACTGTGGAGAGGAGGTAGAGGAGATGTGAACAAAGGAGTGAAGTACTTGGGCCTCAGACAAAAGGGGTTGTGGAAGGAAGGTTCTTTAATTTTTGTCTTTGTTTCTTACCATTCAAATCTACTGGCAATAAATTAATTCTCTTTAAGCTGAGTCTGCTTTGTCTGTAACAGCAACTGGCAAGTGATATCCCTGTCTTTATCTTAACCCATGAGGTTTTTCATTGTCTTTTCGCCCCCTGTCCTGTTGAGGAGGGGGAGCGAGAGAGCGGCTGGGTAGGTATCTGGCAGGTGGCCAAGGTCAACCCACCACAATTTTATTCTTAAAGCAGGTCAACCAGTGAAGAAATCCAGCCAAGCTTTTTATCATGGCTGCTTTATTGCAGGGAGTGGTCATATCCAAACATGACTACCAGGGCTTTATCATGAAATCTTTTTACTCAGCGCCATGGCAGCCAGAAGATATTATTTCCCTCGCCCCACTTCCAGCTGCTTTTCAAGAGCCTCTATCAGACATAGCTCTTCTCTGTTGGCTGAACTGCTTGTGTTGCAAATTCCCAACTGGTTTAATGAAAATGAGCTGGGCTGCCTTAAACGTGTAAAGGATTTTGCTACCCAGGCTGAATTTTGATTGAAACTGGATTAGACTATGTTCACACAAACGGCTCCACTGGTGTTACCTGACAGGACAGTAAACAGGTAGGAGGAGGGAAGGCAGGGAGACACAGATCTAGTGGGGAGTGTTGGCACTCCTGCAGATGGAAGAGACGATGTGATCCAGTCAGACTTTGACTTCTGAGTTGCCTTTACTGGCCAGGTTGTCATTTTCTCTGTAGCTTGGACGTCCAGACATATCATCATGGTTTTACTATTTGTAGGCTGTGAGTTACCATATATTTGATTTGGAACTGGAAAAGTTGCAACTTATTTACAGAAAAGTGAGTTTATTATAATAGGATAGTTGTTTCTAAGGTGAAAGTCACAAACTTGTATCTGTGAATTTCTACAAGAATCCACAAGGAGCGCTCAATGTTCTCTCCCTGATGTCCATGCTCGCTGAGCATAATTATCACAGATACATAATTACCACAAGACTAGAAAGAAAAGCAAGTCCCTGAAGACAAGTAAGTGGGAACTAACACCTTTGAAGACCAACTTCACATGGAAGAAGAGGGTGCTTTCTTCATTTTTCAAGAACAGTATAGGCAAGGATGCCTTTCTTCTCTGGAAAGTTACCACTAGAAAAGAGATTAAATACTTTCTTTGACTCCCACAATTTAATAGTGCTTCTTCCCTGCCCTTCTGACTGCCCCAGAAACTTCAGAAGTCTTCAACACTGACCCAAGACTTCCTTTTCTAGTACAATTACTCAAATAAAAGATCCAAGTTAAAAGAAAAGGGAAGTTTTCTGAATGCCCTGGAAGTAATTTGTAACTCTCTTACTTCCTACGTTCGTCATCTAGCTCGGGTCGTCTTGTCCAGGTTGACATGGCTTTGGTAGAGTTGGACTCCTACATATTTGTTCTGTAATCATCTCTCTCTTGTTAAGCTCTGTTAATTCTGTGCCATTGTTCCTGAGCAGAACTGGCAAATAGTTTTAAAAACACAACAACCTACCCCAAAGAGCAAAGAGATTTGAGGAAGAAAGAGTGATGGGCTTGAATAATGGTCTAACCTTAGTATTCCTTCAGGACTAGTCAGTATTTGTTCTGCACAATCTCTCCTACTCAAAGATTTAACAGAAGAGAAAGTCACGTCTTTCACTTGTTAGAGCAAATCCTGATGTTGCCAGAACACAAGAGCCAACGGTTTTGATTAAATAGGCCCTCTTCCAATATCCCTGTGTAGGTCAACATAAAGCAATACCTTTCTTGGGATGTAGTACACTGATAGTCTGAAGGTCCAAAACCAATGTTATTATTAACCTCTTTCTCTACTGTGTCCATGACTACACTAAAAAAAAAAAGAAGAACAAAAGCGAAAATAAAAGAGCCCGGTGACATCCAATTAGATGTAGATATAAAACCCAAATTATTAGTGTAAGAGGCTGCAAGTGTTATTATACAAGACATTTTCCTTCTAGGTAACTGAAGAGTAAGAAAGGGTCAAACAGCAAAAACATACAGAAAGGATAAGAGAATTGAACACTCTAGAGAATTTGGTGAGAAGACACACAATACAGTACATTCAGTAAGAGTGAATGTTGAAAAACAGGACTGAACAGCATTGTTGAACTACATCGATAAAGACTAAAGCTAGATTTCTTATCCTTTCTTTTGGTATGTGAGTTACGGAGTTTTCCAGCAGTGCTTGAAACAAGGCATTGAACAACAGTAAACAGATTTTCTTTTTTTTTTTTTTTTAAGTACAGTATTTAATTCTGCAAACACCTCTGCTGCCTCAGAATACAGAACAACATTATATTGATTTGACAACAGCACACTGACACGTTGTGATGAAATTTGGTTGCTGTATTGTGAAACACTCATACTGACATTTTGCCCAGTGAGCAGTGTTTCATTGCTAAAGAATACACAGGGTAAACCAGTGCAAACTGCAGGTGTCTGTGTTTCCAAGAACAAAAGACAGGTCATCCCTGAGAAATCTGCCTGATCTAGAACTAAGAAACCCAGTGCTTTGACAGTTCAGATAACCTCACCATTAAACAACTTTCAAAGAAGCACCAGTTTCCTGTTCTGTAAGCTGAGCATTAATTGAAAACATGTTTTTACATGCTTCTCTGAAAAATTCTGATTCACTACTGAAAACTAAAGCCCATCTGATCCAAATCTGGTAACAAACAGCATTAGCATGTGCAACTCACTAATACATGCAAGGAAGGGATGGATTCCAGCAGCCAGTTTTGCAGTTTTCTGGCTTTATTTTACTGTTTTTTTCCTTTCGATAGAAACAGAGACCACTGCTCCTCTGCAGTTTGCATGATTTCTCATTTAGGAATAAGTGACACAGACTCTTACCTCCTCATACACTCCAGAGCCTGGGTGAAGACCTGTGGAGCCATTCCATGTTCATGCTGTAGGATCAAACATTGCTCTAGGGTGACCGACATGGCAGTCCTATCCTTGGCACTTTTACAGCTTGTAAATCGAACACCATTTAGTCGGCGGCATATCTAGAAACGGGATATACAATTCATCATTCCTTCCTCATGCATTGCCTTCTGTCAGAGAACACACCTGTACTTCTCAGCAAGACACAAATGTTGTGTAGGACTTTGATGTCAAAGTTGTCGTCTTTGAGTGAGCAGAACTTTGTTACACGAGGTGTAGGAAAAATAGTGATGTGGAAAATACATTTATCTCCCCATGTCTGATTCTAGAGGAGGTTTACAACCTGGCAGCATTTCCAAGCTACACATAATCACATGAAGAAATTGAAACATCTCAGTAATAAAAAAGGGGAAAATACATACACACACAGCAAATCAACTGAACCATGCAGAGATGCTTAGATTAACAAGTACCTCAGCAGCTTGCCAAAGGATATCAACATTCTTATTTTTCCTTGCATGTACATTTTGTCCCAGAAATCTTAACAGTTCAGGCAGGCACGTCTGACTACGAGATCGAGGTAGACCTATAAACCAAACAAAACCAACTCCACTTACTTATCTGTATTCAACACTTTTACAAAGATAAGTTACATGGAAAGTGTTCCTATATGCGTGTTGCAAACACAATCACGTTTTCTTGAAACTATCAACGCTTACAACAATTAATCCAATTCTTAATTACTTAGTACTACCAACAAAACAAATGCCACCTCAAAAAGTGGAAATATACATTCAGGTTATTTAAAACTTCAGGGGCTCAGAATCTGATAGCAATATAATAGCAAAGTGAACAAAGGGAGCAAGATTGGTATAGTATCTCGGTTTGTGTGTCACAGACATACTTGCTTTCACGCACTGTTCAGAACCGTAAACAAACAGGTAGCTGCCTGCATTATCATCCCTCAGAGGTGACAGGGTATCACATACGTCTCCACAGAAACTGTGAAAATACCATTTTATATTCTGCTCACATTTTCAATTTTAAATTTTCAAGCTGGCCAGTTTTCAGTTACAAGAAACAGTCTCTCCAACAGGACACTGCACCGCCATAATCTGTTTATTAGTATTTCACTAAGTGGAAATAAATCAGCTGAAATTTTTCAGTCTTTCAAAATGCTTTCAGTAGTCATATGCTCAAAATGTTACACATCATCTCTTACATACGTAGCAAGATAGTCAAGACAATCAATGACAAGTATTAAATAGGTCTTTTGTTTTTAAGGGGTGACTACAGAGGACACCAACTAAGCTACAATTGGATAAATAAGGAGGTACACACTGTTAGAAAATGACTATGTGACAAAAAGAACCCCATATGGGTGATACATGAGGTTTTATGTTTGGACCACATCTCTTCTCACAGCAAATAGTATGATAGCAATATTGTGCCTCTCCTGGTCTGCTGTGCTTGAACTCTACACCCAGAAAGAAAGTAACAGCTGTAAACAAAAAGAGGGCACAGACCATCTGCCCAAGTATTTCTAAAGACAAGGAGAGCTAATGGAACAAGGACAAGGAGCTAATGAAGCTAAGACAGTAATTCACTTAGAAATTCTGCGATGCGTAGAATTAAAAGCACAGGGACAAGGACAGTGGATCGGGAATCAACTTCCCTTCTCTATTGTTCTTGAAGGGGACACTTCCTACAAGCTGCCAGCAGATACTTCACTGAGCCTCTTGTCCCCTAGAATAATCTGTTTGGTTTTCCTTTTGCCTGTACTTACCGCAGACTACACCATTGGGTGGTCATAATAACCATCCGTTTTACAGTTGAATTTAAAACATTATTCTCTCTTGACAAGGGTTCATGAAAAAGTATGTTTCACTTTGTATTATGTCCTATATATGACCACAGAGGAGGTACAAAACACACCCTCAGACCTTCCTTATGACAAGCACAGTCCCAGGTCTGTCCACACAGTCTCAGCTTTTTGCAGAGCATCTCTAACACATCTGCTGGGACACCTGCAATATTTTTTTCACACTTCTAATCAAAACTTCTGCTTAATGTTTATAACCACAAACCATGTGTTCAAGCTGCCTTGCAAAACCAGCTACAATATGTCTGCATTTACCCAGCAAAAACAGTGAAGCAGACGGAAGTTCTGGCAGAGGGCAGATTTTCCCCCTTTGTGGTATTCATTTCATGTAGCAGGGACCAATGTAATGACAAGTAGCCAGAATAAGGGAGAAAAGGCAGATGGATACAAGATTATTTTGTTTTCTTTCACTGTTAAGCTGCACGCCAACTTTATGCACAACTTCAAGTTACTTGAATAAAAACCTCTGGTATAAGGTGTGTTACTGGTAAATGAGAAACTCAAGGTTGTGGCACCAGCGCTCTTTAAAAACAGAAGAGAGTAAGTATAAAGTTAAAACAGAGTTCAAAAACGCATGAAAAGAGAAGAAACAGATGACATGACAGAAAACAGACTGCAGGATAAAAAAAAAAATGTTTCACGAAAAAAGGCAAAAGTTAAAAGATGACTGGATCAGCATAAGAGGTTTGGGGGTGAGGGAAGAGACTGAAGTAAAAAAAAGGCAAGCAAAATCAAAGAGGAGAGGAAGGAGCTGAATGGGAACTATTATGGAAGACTATGGACAGAGATATGAAGTAACGGGGAGAAAAGCAGAGCAAAAATCACCTTAAACTGATTAACTTTTGAACTTTACAACGAAGTCTGATGATAGACTACTATATAATAAAAAATTAAAATTTTGCAGCTAAAATTTCAGCGAATTAATTATGCAGGATTATGAAAGCCTGGAAGGAGGGAAACAGTTTCTGCTCTCAGCTGCATAAAAAAAAATCCAGGGTAACTGAAAGCACAGTAACATACTTTAACAGACAGAATTCTTGCTATCATGTTGTATGTCACTGCATTTGTATTTCTGCAATAAAACTGCAATTGTGGGACCCATGAAATTAGCTTACAAGAGGCTTGATACTAATAATACTGAATCAATGAATTTTCACTGTTTTTGTCGTCACATGTAAATAACATTTATGCCACTGCCTAGTAAAAAACAGTAACAAGCAAGAAATATTTCTATATAACCAGTAAAATACAAGCTTTTAGGTATTGTCTTTGTTCCAGGTGCTAGACTTCTCTGTTGCTGGCTGCAGATCCAACAATTATAGGCAAGTGCCAAAGGACAAGCAGAGGGAAAGTGATTAAGTTCCTAAAAACTGGTGGTTGCTGTCTGTGCAGGTTATCGCAAGTACAGAGAACATGACCCAAAACTGCACATAAAGTGCTGCTGCTATGACCTCCCACTTTTATGCCTTCCCCTCATAGCAATCTAACTGCCTAGCTGCATGTTTATACAGTACATAATGCCACTTAGAAAGCGTGGCAAAGTAAATTAAAAAAGGAAAGTTATTCAGACTGACCTTTAAACCTCTTGGATCTGCTCTACTTAGTAGTAACTTATCAAAATAGAGTTGCATCATTTCTTGGAGATTACTAATGCTGGTGTATCATCAACTTTTAAACAACATGAAGCAAACGAATGAAAAAATCAGCCTGACTTGTGCTGTTCAACCAAATTTGCTATTAATTACCAAATACTTACAATCATCAGGCAAAACTTCCTTGAACTGCTCAAAATACGAATTCAACCGCACTAAGCTTTCCATGTTAATTACTTCTTGCAGTGAGGTGTCTCCAAACCTTTAAAAGGTGAACAAAGCAACAGTTGAGCCTAATGTAAAAGGCTTCTCCTCTTCTTCGAAACAACTGCACTTGCCAATATGACTACCAGAAGACAGTGTTTAGATTCATCCCGTTAAATTTCTAACCACTCAAATACAGAGTAAAGTGTAACAGAGAAGTGTTGTAGTAATTCCATTACAGAAAACCAAAATATACATGAGGAGAAAAGTAGGAAGGAAGGTGAAAGGAAATCTTGTAGAAAATAGTACTTCAAATTCTTCAGCTTTTGTGTCTCTCTTTCAATATCATATAACCAACTGGTAAAGCATTTTGCCAAAATTCAAACTTTTCATAATGGATTTTCTAGTTTAGTTCATAAGCTAATAATAAGCATAACATCAGTAGACAGGATTGAGAACTTTGACTTCAGATATGTATATGAAAAATACAGGTCCAGGAGTAATAAACCATGAATGTAATAAATATTGTCAACAATGCCATGATTCATCTCATCTAACTATATCTACATACATAGACACACACACAGTGTTGACATCTGTAACTATGCTCATCACGTTGGGCTCCCTTTACAGGCAACAGAGGACAGCAGTAATTGCTGGAATGCCTTTGTTAGGGTTTTTCTAGTTGTCCGCCATCAAACTGCACGCTCCACCCGGGGACCAAGGCTGCTGTCACAGCATGCATGTGCCTGACTTCATTGCAGTTCTCCTTTGGAGCAGTGATCTGTCAATGTATTCTTTACAAGGTATGGCCATAACAGAGGGAAGCTCTGATGGCTCTTCCAAAACTGAACAGTTTCCCTAGCAAATATAAATACATAACTATATTTTTCAGCTCCACAAGAACAGTGTTCCATTACATAAGTACTGCAAGGATATGTTAAAACAAAGGTCCGACTAGCCCATTATCCTGGTTTTTGACAGTGGCCAGAAGAGAGAGTCTAGGGGAGAGTGAAAAACCAAGAGGGCAAATACACAGCCATACTCAGAATGATCTCTCAGCCTCTAGTGATCTGTCACTCACAGAGGTCTCAAGTCACAAGCAAGCACTTCTGTGTTAAACAGCCCATAATACTTTTTCTCTTCTGTAAATTTACTTCTGAACCACATAAAACTGCACTAGACTCAAACCCGTGAGGTAAGGAGCTCCACAACTACGTGCCATATGAAGAAGGATCTCCTTTTGTTTGTTTCTCATTTGACAACTTCATTTAATATTCCTTTCTTTGTGTACTGGAGAAACTGAATCACCATTAGTAACGTGCAACTCCATAGAGACATACTTCCAGAAGTCCCAGAAGGTTAAGCTTGCATGACTGAATACATACTTCTCTGCTAGGGTTTGCTGCTCATTGATTCCCACATTGAAAAGAACAGGCTGAACCCTCAGTAACATGCCACTTTGAATCTCTCGCGGCAACAAATCAAACAAGGCGCTTGGCAAAGGGATCCTCACATTAAATCCATCACTGCAAATAAACAAACAGCTATTAGACATAAAGATCAAAAAGCTATATTCCAAGAACGTGTTATTTATGTAAAGGATAACATCTAGAACATAATATAACTATTGAAAAATAAGTATCAGTCAAAACTGAGGACTTTAAGGAACTGCCACAGCTTGCTCCTAACCAGAAAAGCTATTCTAGTTCAAAAACAAACCTGAAGCAACCTGTAATGTTGATTTTTACATGCTCATGGACATTTCAATCGGTTCTCTCAATTTCCTGACAAAAGCTGATTTTGCTCTGCTTATCAATACTGCAGCTCTCATACAACTTGGGTAGAAAAAGCCAAATTTTGGCATGTCCTTATCTCATCAAGAGTAAAGTATATTTGATTTTAAAGTGATAAAGGCTAGTGATGATGAACAGGCATAAAAGGATACATTTTTGGGTACAGTAAGTAGTATTGACATTTCTGAGCAGAAGGGTAGAGGCAATGATAGTAGCAACCCAAGCATAATTTGAAGGAGGAGCTAACAAAAGCACTGATACAGAATTTATTACTCAGACCTCCAGGCTGTTCCTGCAGCACAACAGGTTACCTTGGGTCAGCTGAGCTACAGCAAAGAGCACAGTGCATGCTTTATCTCATGGCAAATGTGAGGTAACGCAACTCATCCCATAGCATCAGTGTAGACTAAGGTATGACATATTACCCTATATTGGAACTGCCAAGACACAAGTTACTGTGGTTTGTGTGCT
>Ga0065711_1007778_pt1 | contig 22769 bp, 20 predicted proteins | sample Hoacrofraction12_FD_59098 | JGI IMG/M metagenome (GOLD analysis project Ga0065711, IMG submission 59098) | Hoatzin crop microbial communities from Cojedes, Venezuela - Epithelial fraction 12 v2 (version 2) | ecosystem: Host-associated > Birds > Digestive system > Esophagus > Crop | place... | reverse complement strand
CCCCTGCTCATCCCTCCCCCCTCCACACACACACCGGTGCCCACCCCCGCGCCAACAACCGCCGCGGCCCCTCACCATGAACTTGAGAGCCTTCTCCTGCAGCACAGCCTCGGCCGGGTCCATAGTCCTGCGCCGGGGCCGTGGCTGGGGCCCTGGCCGCCCCTCCTCTCAGTGCCAGGCCGCAGCCAGCGCACACAGGAACCTTCACTGCCCTGCGTCCCCCTCTCCACCTCGCCCCGCTGCCCGCAAGGCGCATGCGCCGCCCGCAGGCCCACGGGAAATGGAGTCCCCGACCGCGCCACCATCGAGGGCCCTAGCTGCGCATCGGAACTACAAATCCCGAAAGGACTTGGGGCCGGGGGCACGCAGGGAGTCGGCTGGCGCATGCGCTCTCCGCCGTAGAGGGGGCCGACGGGAGTTGTAGTCCTGTGGGGCTGTGATGGTGTAACCGGAGGGCAGGGGCTGGGGGGGTGTTGCTGCCCGGGGCGTGGGAGGGAAGCCGCGCTCCGTTTCCAGCCGCAGACGTGCCCTGGCGAGGCGCAAGGCTGGTCCCCAGACACAGCTCTGCGCCCTCATCCATCAGCATCTCGCGTGTGGCTAATGGCGGGGTGCCTGCGCGGCTGGCAGCAGGCCCGCCTGGCAGGACGCCTCTCCCGCGGCGCCTGCAAGAGCTCGGCTGCTCCCTTGTTTTGCTCCGGCTGCACTCCATGCTTGTGCACTGGCCATTGTCAAGTCAGTTGTTAGTGGTACACCATTGAAAGTTAATCCCATGCATGCGTAGAACGAGTACCAGAAATACCTAGTGGCTTCCGTACGGGGAGAAAGCCGGTCCGGAGGGGCCGTCGCTGCTCCTTGGTGGGGGGTACGAAACAGGGAAATCTGCAGCACTGGAGTGGGTCAAGTAGGCTGACCTCCTTCTTGAGGGATGTTTGTTCAAACTGGTCCCATAAAGACGAACTCCTAACATAAACAGCCTCGCGTGGTGCTTCGGTGCCCTTACGCTTAGCTTTTCTTTCTAATAATGATGCTAAAACAATTTTCGCTAAAAACTGAGCCAAGTTCCCATTGCTGTACCAAGCAGCAAACAAAAAAAGAATTGATCAGCATCCCTGTAATAGCAGCTGCACGTAGACTGAAGGGTATTTACCATATCCCCCTCTTTAATCTTCTCTGTTGCACACCAAACAAGACCAGCTCGATCCTGGGCAGCTGTTGCTTCTAATCCTCTCGGTTTTGTTAATTTTGTCTAATCTCTGTCCAATTTTCCTACATTCTTTACAGTGTGCCCAAAAGCTGAAGCCACCTCACATGGCGCAGCAGAGAGGAATTACCTCCTGTGTCTTTAGTACTAATTATAAGAGCCTGATAAGTTTTTCCTTTCTCTGTAGCAAACAGAACACTGATTCCTATGCAGTTTGTCATCCAGTAAAACACTCAGATTCTTTTCTTTGCTGCATTTATATATTTGACTCTGCATCTTAAGCAAGTTACCCTGAATTTCTTCCTATTTAGATGCAAAGGAGCCAGCCACAAACATCAGCACTTGTTTGCTGACATGCAGTTTAAACCCATTCTTTTTGTTCCTGTGTTTGACCTGTAAAGTGAGGCTTTGAGCCGCAGGTATGAGACCAGCGTCGCCTGTGCACCAGCCCCTTCCCACATTTGCTCTAAACACCCCACCTCCTCCGGGTTTTTTAAACAATATAATCAGAGAGAAAATGTTGCAGAAAATATGCCTGTCACTGGATTCCTTGCAGGGTTGTATGACCTGGGTGGTGCCTTATGACCCAGCACCAGGAGTGTCTCCTCCAGCCAATGACCCCGCAGACGTGACGGGAATGTAAGCCCGTGCAGGGTGTGATGCTGGGATGAGCTACTCTCCCAGAGCCGTGGCTTGAGAGAAGGAGGCAGGGATAACCTTATGTCCTCCCTCTACGATCCCAAGGCATAGAAATCTTCCAAAGAAAGCTTTCAGGTCACCAGGACATGGGCTGCTATGCTTGGACTGGCCCAGCCACGCTCTTCGTCATCATACTTTAAGCCCCCACTCTTAGCAGTGAAACGCCTGAAACGCTTGGCTGTAATGGGGCTGGGCATTTTCCAGACTGCTGACAGCACTGAAAACACTTATCACAATTATATAAATAACAGTAATTATAATGAGGGAGTCCTGTAATTACAAAGGGACAACTCCTGTAACAGTACCGCAGGCAACCAGGGGCCGCCGGCGCTTGGGGCATGGCTCTCCTGTGTCTGCTCCCGCCGTTGGCTGGTGTGTAAATGGATCCTCGTCGTAGCAGCGTGACGGGCTCAAGGCTTTGATTGCACGGTTTATTTGTCAATAATATCTGATGCTGGCCTAATTGTAGGAAAATTGAAAAGTGTAATGCTTCAGCACTAGACACCACTGTCCCAAAGCCCTCTAGGCTGATTGATCTGTCTGGACTGTAACTTGTAGGGGATTAACGTCTCTGGGTCATAAAAAGCATGAACGAAGTGGAGCCAAAACTAATGAGTGTTTAGGTGCTGGACTTAACCTTGGTGGAAGAAGAGAGTGGCTCAGTTATTCTGCTACACCACCATCGGGACCCCACTATGCAGGATGACTGCAGAAGGACAGGGCAAGAGTGTCCACCACAGAACGGAGAGACTGAGGAAGGACTCGGTGAGGCCACTTTTGGCCCGGCAGCCCTGAGCATGGAGATAACGCCTCGCCATGTGAACCTCGCCTGGATTCCTGTGTCTGCAGCCCAACCTTGTAGCCGCTTCCCACCGTGGGATGTTCGCTGCAGCTGGCTGGACGGCTCCATGCCCACCAGCTTGCTGTGTCCGCTTTGGCTCAGAGCAGGAGAATGGGCAGCACACCGAGCTGTGACACCCGCCAGATCCCTGCTACAGCCCTGTGCCATCGGGGTGTCACGTCACACAGCGGGAGGAGAGGCGTTGGAGAAGTCTGTGGTGTATAAGGCAGAGGGAAGGCACACTTCGAGTTCACCAGGTTTACAACCAATTAAATAATGATTTGTATGGATTGCAGGAGCCAAGAGCCAAACATGTGTGGTCAGTGCTGTCCCTGCCATAGCAGAGCTGCCCTGACCAGCTCCTCTTGCCTTTCCCTTGAAACAGCAATCACACCCCCCCCCGCCTGCCCTCCACACCCTCACTGCAGAGCATGTTGCATGCAGCCAGCCATGTAGTGCGCAGGGAGCTCACCATCCTTCCAGATGAAGGATGTTACCTAACGGTAAAGATATTACTGTGATTATTTTTGTAATAGCATATTGCTCTGTGCATTCTGGACTCTGCGGACCACATCCACGCCTGGTGTAACGCCATGTTAATTTGCTGTGGCAATCATTAATTGGGTAAGGAACAGCTGGTGCTTTGCTTTAAGTGAAGCTGATTGGGTCAGTAAGTAACTATTTGGTTAAGCGATCTACAGCAGGTACAGCCCTACCTCTGTCTGCGCTCCAGAGGGGTTTCACTTCTTGTCCCAGTGACCCTTGGAGGAAGCAGCAAGATTTGGCCATGAAACATTAGGGAGCTTTAATCAGTGCAGTTCCTTTGGGCATTATTGCCTGAATTTTAATATTTTGAATAATAAAGGATGATTTTAAATTAAATTTGTGGGCTCACCATCTGTGTGTGCTTGGCCTTGTTTTCCTCTGCTTTGGCAGTCCCTTGACTTCATTCTTTCCAAGTTGCAGCAAAAAATGGAGGGAAGAGATAAGAGGAGAGAGCACCGGTGAAGGAACCTTTTGTTATTCCCTTTGTCCTGCAAGATCTTGGCAGCAGCAGCAGCCTTTATTGCGGATGTGTTTCAGAGTGCTGAGCACACAGACACTGTCTGATAGCATAAGAGCTCGTGAGAGGGAGACAGGGACCCCTGCACCCGGAAATGTCCCAGTGGTTCAGCTCAGCCTCTCCATCCCAGCTCTCCTGTGACGGCACCAGCGACTCAGCTAAAGGGGCTTGGTGTGCATGGCCTGGGGGATCTGGGGGCAGGATGGCTCCCTGCAGCCTGTGGGCAAAGGGGCTTTTTTAGGACAAAGGAATATTGCCACTCAGTTGAACAAGAGCAAAAGAAGAGAGCCCAAGACCACATAGTATGAATTATGTTCACTGTATGGCTGGAGCAGGACAATACCCATTACCTGGTACTACGGAGATGTGCAAGGCTGCACATGCGGAGGGGATGACCAGAGAGAGAGGCTTGTCTGCAGAGACACCAGAACAGTCGGGCTATGGATTGACATTACAGGTTGAGCTGAATTTATCCCTTGTGCTGCTGGAAAGGGGAGCCCCATCCCCTCTCTTGTCTCTGCCAGCCACGTGCTTCCTCCTCTCACCTTGTGCTAGCTCTGATGATTGTTTGCTAGCACGGTGAACTATTTTAATTCACTATCGTGGCAGAAAAATTATAATCAGGAAATACAAACTAAACAATTCTTTTTTGGTGAGTCAAACTGGCTTTCCTGTGATCACACAAATGGCAGAGCCACTGCGAGAACTGATGGGAATTGTACTCCAGGGCATGGGAGGGTAGGATGAGACCAGGCCCTGTCAGTGATGGGGAGCTGCTAATTCAGCAGATCCCGGGTGAAAAACCTCTTGTCTTCACACTGTCTGGATCTCTTGACCCTCCTAAGGGTTGAGAGCTCTCCCTGCTCGCGCAGCATCATCACTGCTGCTGGAGGCATTACTGCTGCTAGAGGCTCTGGATGGACAAATCAGAGAGTGGGAGGATGTCTCAGGAAGGCCAGATCCTGGTAGTCTGGGGTCCTGGCAGGGATCCTCGCTCACTTCCCAATTTCCCATCTTGCCACTGTGGCTGCATGGCGCTGGTGTGTCCCCCCCTCCGGATTCGCTTGGCCACCGGGAAGCAGGAGATGCTGAAGCCGTGGTCCCAGTCCTCTCCATAGACTCTGTAGGTACTTTGTTTAAAATATGGATTAAAAGGAATCAATGTGACAACGATATTCTTGAACAGGGTCTATAGCCATTGTCAGCAGCCTTCCCAGTGTCCCCCACAACCTTGTCAGCGGCCCTGGTGTCGAGCACTAGGCTGCTGTGCGGGGCTGTGCACATACATGCACCCCGACTCACAGCCAGCCGGGTTCCCCCCAGCACAGATCGGGAAGCGCTTCTTTACCCCCAAAAGCAGCTCCTTGGCTTGCTGAGGCCTGGCCACCTCCCCATACTTCTGGGATTTATCTTCTGGTGTTTGCAGCACCTTCCATCAGCCTGTCCTTGAGACAGCAGCGATGACGAATTTATTGGTCCTTTGGCAAACACAAGAGCCCAGAGGGGCATCGCTGGGGGCTCAGCGTCACTGCCTGCAGGGTGGTGAAGGAGGAAGAAAGATTTCTTCTTATGAGGATGAAAAACAAACCCAAACCACCAAACCTGACCTGACAGAAGAAAAACAACCCCAACAAGTACCTCATAGTCAGAAAAGCCTTTTAAAGCCTCATGAATATTTAGCTTGTCCTCATGTAAAATATATGACTTTGTGTAAGGATCAGGCAAAGGAGGTGCATGATTTTTTTCTGATTTATGGGCCCAGCAACGGATTATTCATAGCAGAGCAGCTGTGTGGAAAGATTCATCCACTGCAAAATGTGATTGTACATCAGGCAGTGTGAGGGAACAGAGCTATGACTAATGGCTACTTTACATATAAATGAGAAGGTTTGCGCTAGGAACTGTAAAAAAAAATACAATCTTTCAGCTGATGGGCCCGGCCTCTTTATCGCAAGCACTGCACAGGGGCAGGGAAAGACGGGAACAAGCCTGCCTGAAGGCGCTGCCTTCCCGCACATCCTCCAACATGCAATAAATAAGGCAACGGCAGTCGAGGCTTCCGAAGGCCAAATTTGTTGCTGGTGTCAATCTGCAGGCTGCTATGGGGGAAGGCAGATGTGGCTCCTCCTGACTCAGACGCCCCTGGAAGTCCCTCCTGGCCAGACCCCGCTCTGAGCGTCGTGCTCAAAGGCGGAGGGGCAGCATGAGCCAGGGTGCTCAGCACAGCCCCAACGTAAGCCCTTCGCTTCCCCTCCCCGCTGCAATCACAGCCTCCCCCACGCTCGCTCTCCTAGCTGAGACGGGTTGTCTAGACATTGCAGATGTGGACAGATGTTGGGGCTGTAATTTATAACAATGGCCTCCAGAAGGCAATTCCAATTTGTTTCGCTAAAGCTTTAAGTTACAGGCAGCAAGATCTCCTGTAAATACTCTTGACTTACATAGTAAGTACATAAGAGAGTTTGCCTGGCGAAAGCCTGCTTGCTGCAGCAATTATGGCTTTCCCCATGCCTCGGAGGGACATTATGATTCATAGGTCCAAAAGCAATTGCCCTCTGCCATGGACCCAACGAGTTCAGGAGTGACCTGACCTCCAGGTGCTGACACGCATGCAGCTCAGAGGTTGCTTCTCCAGCATCATTCACCCGCTCAGGGAAGGACATTCAGATCCTGCCTGCAGAGCCAACCCCCATACCTCATGTGCTGTCTTTCTCATGGAGCATGTCACTGCTATTTGGTGCTTGAAGCACAGTTCAGGAAAGGGAATTTCCCCAACACTTTAAAAGGCTCCTTAGATAGAAACCTCTCCTGAAAGCAAAAAGACCCTTACAGGAGAAGGTTTCCCTCTAAGGAACCTTTTAATCCCAAAGAGAAATGGAGCATGTAGCCTTGCTTCTGCTTAAACTCCTACCAACCCAGTTCAGAGTAGCCACCACAAAGTGTTCCCCCTCCATCTCCACCACCAAATATCCCACATGCACTCCTGTTGCTGCTCTAACCCTCCTGTGAAAGACGACCATGGTTCCACCTTTGCAAACCTGGAGCAGATACCAGCACAAGTGAAGGACATACTAACAGCGGTAAGCCTGCAGCCATGGGAGAAGAGGGCACCAGGAAGGGCACAGTCATGACCAGCTGGCCTGTGCAGTTCTGCTGTTCAAAGCCTGCCAGCCAGGGGTGCTTCTGACAAGGGAAAGTTTACTTCTCCAGCACCATTTCATAGGACCTACAGTTCTTCTGCTTGTCCTCAGCCTAGGGTTTTCTTGCAGAGTCCAAGCGTAAAGAAGAGGAGTCCTTAGCAATCATTTGTGCCTGCAATTGTGTCTATGCAGGTTGTTCCTAAACTGAGCAGCGTGCACTTTTTCACTGCTTCTGAAAGACACAGGGCATTGAGGTGCTCTGCAGTGACCGTATTGGTGCGTAGGTGCATGTGTACCTGGGGAGGTGTGTGCTGAATGGGAAGCCACTCCAGCAGTCCTGGTAAATTACAAAACCTCATTCTAACATGCAGCAGCCAGAGAGGCCCCAGACATCCCACCCTGCAGCAGAGTCAATCATGCTGCGTGCAGTACAAACAAAGAAGATCACTGCCCAGAGAACTAGCAAACTCATTCATTTCAGTCTATATAGATTGCCACCTGTGCAAGGCTGTCTGTCCCACTGACCTTTGTGGCTTGGCCATTGTACTAGTGAGAACAGGTAGAAAAGCTCCACATGGATAAGACCACAAGAAAACAGAGACATGAGGTTACATCTTATGTCCATCAGAGGTGAAGGTCACATCTGGAGACTGGGGTGCAGTGTATGGCTGAAATCCCACCTTCAAGAGTCCCAGCACAGGGCATCAACCAAGAAGGAGTTAAAAAGATAGAGATATAAACTGAAGAGCATAGTGTGTTATACACAAAGTATGACAACGTTGGGAAGAGTTGTGCGTTGGAAACTTGCAGCTTCCATCTCAGAGGTGAAAGCTGGAGCACAGCCAGCCACTATGGCAATTTCACCCATGAAGCAAGGCTGTGGAGAAACAAGACTTTGCAAAGCCTGAGAGCCACAAAGTGCTTCAATTAAAGGACATTCCTGTGAGGTTTGGTTGGGATTAGAAACATGGTCCCTTTGGATTTGCATCTGAAAGTCTGCAGCCATGTGCCATGCTGGGAGAGTCTGAATGAGAAACCCACTGGTCTCGGAGAGGGATGGGAACCGAGACCAAACCAGCACAACTGCGCTTTGTAACATTTCTGTCACTTTTCCCCTGGAGTTTGCAATTAAAGCAATGGGAAAAGGCAGTTTTCAGGTTTTCAGCCAAATTAAAAAGTCATCCTTTCCCCAGCTCCCAAAAGTTTAATCTCAGATTTAATGAAACATTTAATTTGAAGCAATATATCTTAATTTGTGGTGAAGCAATTTTTTGAATTAAAGTAAATAAAGTAATAAATTATTCATTGTTCTTTAATTTCAAATTTTTCAGCAGAGTGATCAGCTGACTTCAAGGTGAAATATTTACCCCATTTACCTTCATCAGCACTGAGAGTATTTGATGCCTCTTCTGACACAGTGTGGGACAGGAGAAGGTCTTGCAGGAAAGGCTTTTCTAGGAGGGGATCAGGCTTATGGCACTCATCTCTTTTTGCAGACAAAGGCACGTTGCTTTGCATGCCTGCGAGTATCAGTGCTGTGGAGGCACAAAGGCGCTGCAGCTCATTCTGCAGACAACATCCAGCCCAACGCAAGGCAGAGGGACGGTTGCATCCATGGGAATCCAACTTGGAGACCTTTATGTGCCCTGAAGGACAGCATGGGGATTGGGATCCAAAAGTGGAAAAGTAGAACAGGCCCCTCAAATTTAGATTACTCTCTCAAAACATATCCCAGTTGCAAGTTACTTACCTGCACCCTATCCAGCCATTGTTGACCCCCAGCCTGGAGCGGTGCTGTCCCTGCCCAGGGAGAAAATCCAGCAGATTTCCATGGGAGGGGACTGGGTCAGCACAGGAGGGACAGAATTCGTGTCTCACTTGCACACTTTGTGCTCTGAACCAGCTTGCGAAGTAAAATGCAAGTCCAAATACTGCCTTTTCCCAGCCACTTCAGAGCTGCATCCCTCCTGACCCAGCATTTCCAGAGCCCACGTGGATTCCTACCTACAAATGGAGTAGGAAGCAAAGGTTGAGGTACACAGAAGACCCTAAGGCAGCAAACAAGCCAGACCCTGCATCTTCCCCGGCAGACCAGGGGATGAGGTGGCCATGTGCCCAGCCAGCCCCATGGGCAGGGAGCCTGGGGACAGTGCTGCTGTTTCCAGAGGGCTGGACTGGACGGCTCCCTCCCCTGCTTGCTCAAGCACTTCCAATTAAACCCGGTGGAATTCAATCTCTTACTCTTAATAAACTTCTCTGTTTCCTTGCCAACTCCCCTCCGGACACCAAGACGCTATTACTCCAAACACAACAGGAAAGGGCTATTTTTTTCTGCAAACTTTCTGACTGAAGAGGCAAGCATGATCCCCCCTAGCAGGATCCGAGCCATTAGGATCCATGAAAATTAACTGCAAATAAACATTTGGGGATGGGGGGGAATGGGGCTGCCGAGCCTCAGTAGAAGGGATGCGCAGACATGCATGTGCTTCCCGAGACAGGCAAACACCCACAGCTGCTGACCGGTGTGCGCTACACATGGGACCCAACATGGTAATTGGGAACTTGTGCTCTGCTGTGAGCACATAGATCTCCAGGGATGCTGACCCTTATCCCACCACAGGTCCCTTCTCGTGCATCCCAGACATGCAGTTCTGGGGGCGTGGAAGATCTAAGAACCCCTTCCCCATCGCTGGCACCACTCAGCGTGCACATGCAAGGGAGCTGTGCAGCCCCCCCTCCTCCAGCCTGGAGTCCTTATCCCCATGCGATGCATCTCCATCACCCAGACCCAGAAGATTAATGCAGCTATCTCCCCTTTCCCAGAGCTGTGGTCGCAGCTTTTCAAGGCAGGATCCTCCTTCTCCGCTCTCCTCTCCCTGACAGATGCCTCAGAGCCCGGGGCCGCAGTTAAGGTGACAAGATTCAGCAATTCTTTATGAACATTTCATTCCCGCTCGCTACACGACGTAAATTAGATGGTGTGTTACATTCGGGCAAGAAGCACGATATGTCACTGTGGCGCCGGCCCATTGGATGGAAAGGCTAATCCTGCCGTGAATTTCATTACTGCTTTTATGCCGTCGGAATTAGCTCGGTGACAGCGAGCCTGATTGTCTTTCACTAGGGGTTTGCCGGGGCGCAGGAAGGCTTCCTCCCTGATGGGAGCACTACAGAGTGACCCCGCTCCATGGCCGCACATCATGCCTTCGCGGAGGCAGGGAGGGAGCAGCGTCCAGCTCATGCAGAGCTCCAATATTCCTCCTCCCCAGCACTGGGTTAAATAAGATGTAAGGAGCCCCTTGCATGGGTGGCTGGCCAGGATGGTGGTAACCCCCCTGCCCATAACAGGAAGGTCTTGTGTCTCCCCTCTTGCCTTTAGATGAGCATAGGCAGTTACCCTGGGGTAATTCTTGGTCTGCTGGCTACAGTGGACTCCCCTCCTTTCTCCGAGCACACACCATGCCAGGTACCAGCACTCAAAAACCTGGAGCCTGGGAGCCAGGGATGCGGGCTGCAATCCGTGCTGCAGCTGGGCCAAATTCAGTCCTCATATCAGCCTCTGCACTTGGGGGTTTCATGCCCTTGGCCAGCATAAGAGGAGATGAAGGAGATGCACAAAGCCGTGTTTCCATCACTGCCCACAGGCTCTTTATGCACTGATGCTCAGGCTCAGTTTGGCTGAGCTGCCTCCTGAAGCACCCTCATGGAGAATACCAGGAGTTCAGGTGACTCAGAGCAGGTGTTGATTTTAGCAACTGAAGCTGGATGAGTTGAAGCTATCCTGTATCTGTCCCTACATCTCTGCTGTAATAGAACTAATCGGGAAGCAAAGCCAGGAACACACAAAAATCTTCCCAAACTGCCAGCACTTACCTAAGGTGAGATTGCTGAGAGGTCAGACACCAAAAGAGTAACTCTAAGCGAGAAGTGGTAGAGAGAAATCTGGGAACACCTGGAAAGCCCAAGTGAAACACAAATGTGGGTCTGGCTGCATGCACATGCTGTGTCCACTTATAGAATCATAGAATGCTTTGGGTGGGAAGGGACCTTTAGAGGTCATCTAGCCCAGCACCCCTGCACCGAGCAGAGACATCTTCAGCCAGACCAGGTTGCTCAGAGCCCCGTCCAACCTGGCCTTGTGTGTTTCCAGGGATGGGACCTCCACCACCTCTCTGGGCAATCTGTTCCTGTGTTTCACCACCCCCACGGTAAAAAATTTCTTCATTATATCTAGTCTAAACCTACCCTCCCTTAGTTTAAAGCCATTGCTCCTTGTCCTATTGCAATAAGCCCTTCTGAAAAAATTTTCGCCATCTTTCCTATAGGCCCCTTCAGGTACTGAAAGGCTGCTCTAAGGTCTCCTCACAGCCTTCTCTTCTCCAGGCTGAACAGCCCCAACTCTCAGCTTTTCCTCACAAGAGGAGTGCTCCAGCCCTTGGATCACTTTTGTGGCCTAATCTGGACCTGCTCCAACACCTCCAGGTCCTTCTTGTGGTGGGTGCAGGACTCCCAGGGGGGGTCTCACCAGAGCAGAGTAGAGGGGCAGAATCCCCTCCCTCGCCCTGCTGCCCACGCTGATGCAGCCGGCCTTCTGGGCTGCGAGTACACATCGGTGGCTTATGTCCAGCTTTTCATCCATCAGTACCCCCAAGTCCTTCTTGGCAGGGCTGGCCTCAATCCCTTCATCCCCCAGCTTGTATTGATAGCAGGGGTAGCCCTGACCCAGATGCAGGACTTTGCACTTGCCCTTGTTGAATGTCATGAGGTTCACACAGACCCACTTCTCAAGCTTGTCCAGGTCCCTCTGGATGGCATCTTAGCAAGTTGCTCTATCCCTGGTAAAACAAGAAGTCTCAGAAACATGCCATAAACTGTCCCCCTGATGCCACCTCCAGATCCAGCTATCAGAAGTCCCCTGAAACTGGCCACCACGTTTCACAGACCCCATGACTTCGCTTCTCAAAAGCCTTTCTGCCTCAGGTTGTGTGCTGTAGCCTTGACAGCCCAGTTCACTCCTCTCCATTTTTATTTCCTTTCTCACCCCTCCTGCCCACTCCCAGTTTGCATGCCCACTGAGCTCCCTTTGCTACCTCTCTCCTGAGTTTAGGTGTCCTCATCCACTTAACCAGCAAACACACACGCACAAACCCATGCCTGCCCATGTCTCACTGAAGTACTTTTCTCCTGGTGCCTTCCAGCACTGCTGCCATTTACAGGGTTCAAAATGTCAGTGCAATGCCCTCCAGGGGTCCAGAGGACTGAGCTGCAAAACACTTGAAGGTTGCAGATGACGTTGGTGATGGCTGCCAGGCTGATCCAAATGGTTCTGCACCCTAACACAGGTTCAGAAACAAAATTGCGGGAGCAGGGATAGAGACGCAAATTGATCATCACTGCCTACCATCCCAGTGCGTCCCCAAAGCTCAGACTGTGTGATTCTGCATGGCTCCAGCCTCCAACCCTCCAGTGCTGGGTGCAGCCCCTGCAAAACCCACAGGAGGCTTTAAGGCCAATGCACCAGCAGGAAAATCTCTCATGACATTCCCGAGAGGAAGGTCTGGGTACACCGCAGCTCCTGAAGTGCTCTGTACCACCAGACAGGCCCCTCTGCTCTCCTTCTGGCCATCTCAGTGTCTTGTCCCAGGGCAGCTTTGGGTGATCAATGCTCAAAGAACCAGTGCAGGCTCTTCACTGCAGAACATCACCCAGGGCACTAAAGGAGCCCTCCTGTGCTAGGTGCTGTGCAAACATGGTATGGCATGAATCCTTCCTTCCCCCAAGCAGGAAAGCTCACATCTCTAGCTAGAAAAGGGCCATGTTGCACCTAGTGAGAGTCAAGTCCACCCGACTGGGGTATTCCCAAAAGGCAAGTTAGATTTTAAATCCATCCCTAAGGGTGGACCTGAGAGCAGTAATGGTCCAACTATACAGCACAGTCTGGAAAGCTGGAGAGAGCTAGTGGTACTGATATCTGGAGCTCTACTCTGGGCTCTTGGCCCCCTCCTCCTGCTCTCAGGACAACAAGGATGCACAGCCTTAATGCGCATCTATTAGTGAAAGTGCTCTCCCCTTAGGTAAGCACTTTGAGAAGCTTGTCTAGTCCCTCACTGTAATACTCCCATTAGTCCTTCACTCTAAATCTAATTAGGGGGAGAAGGAGGAGTGGGAAGGGATGGAAAAGAGGGGGACAAAGTTAACAGACTGATTTGGGATGACAAACTACACAAGAGGTGTATCAAAGACAGGAAAGATAATAAAAGCATTCAAATCTCAGATGTTTGCAGGACAAATGTCTGAAAGGTACATAGGAGCAAGCTGTAGGAGGAAAGGGCTCCCAATCTCTCCCCCAGGCAGGGGACAGGGTGTAGCCTTTCCCCTGACCTTTGGGGGCAGGGAGATGGGCAGCACTCAGCACTTGGATGGGGATGGCAGCCCACTGCCAGCAGTTCTAGGGGTCTGCATTGTTGGCTTCAACTGGGATGAAAAAAAAGAAAAATTAATTAAAGTGTGGATGAAAACTGATATTGTATCCATCCTCCTTGAATCTGGGAGTACCCAAACTCGGAAGGGACTCACCTGTGTTAGGGGACAGGCTTGAGGCAGGTCCAGCAAGAAAGAGTCAGTGAAGAAAGCAACTGTTTGGGCACCCATGGCACAAGACCCTCCCTCAGCCCAGCTCGTCACCCACCATCCCGAAGTGCCCCAGCAACAAGGGCAGGAGAGGTGGGTCACACCCAGCACCCAGCCCACAACCTGGGCCAGCCCCACCAGCACTCAGAGCATCGATTCCCTCCCCCTCCACACCTTTCACAGAATCACAGAATCACAGAATGGTCGGGGTTGGAAGGGACCTCTGTGGGTCATCTAGTCCAACCCCCGCCGAAGCAGGGTCACCTACAGCAGGCTGCACAGGAACTTGTCCAGGCAGGTCTTGAATATCTCCAGAGAAGGAGACTCCACAATCTCCCTGGGCAGCCTATTCCAGTGCTGTGTCACCCTCAGAGTGAAGAAGTTTTTCCTCATGTTCAGACGGANCTTGCAGTGCTTCAGTTTGTGCCCGTTGCCCNTTGTCCTGTCNCTGGGCACCACTGAAAAGAGCTTGGCCCCATCCTCCTGACACACACCCTTCAGATATTTGTAAGCATTTATAAGGTCCCCTCNCAGCCTTTTCTTCAGGCTGAACAAGCCCAGCTCCCTCAGCCTCTCCTCATAGGGCAGATGTTCCAGTCCCCTCATCATCCTTGTAGGCCTCTGCTGGACTCTCTCCAGTAGCTCTTCATCTTTCTTGAACTGGGGAGCCCAGAACTGGACACAGTACTCCAGATGAGGCCTCACTAGGTCAGAGTAGAGGAGAAGGAGAACCTCCCTCGCCCTGCTGGCCACACTCCTCCTAATGGACCCCAGAATGCCATTGGCCTTCTTGGCAGCCAGGGCACACTGCTGGCTCATGGTTAACCTGTCGTCCACTAGGACACCCAGGTCCCTCTTCGCACAGCTGCTCTCCAGCAAGTCCACCCCAAGCCTGTACTGATGCATGGGGTTGTTCCTCCCCAGGTGCAGGACCCTGCATTTGCCCTTGTTGAACCTCATCAGGTTCCTCTCTGCCCAGCTCTCCAGCCTGTCCAGGTCTCGCTGAATGGCAGCACAGCCTGCTGGTGTATCCACCACACCTCCCAGTTTGGTGTCATCAGCAAACTTGCTGAGGGTACAATCTAACTCTTCATCCAGGTCGTTGATGAAGAAGTTGAACAAGGCTGGGCCCAGTATGACCCTTGGGGGACACCACTAGTTACCGGCCTCCAACTAGACTCAGTGCCGCTGATGACAACCCTCTCCTGATAACCTTCTTTTCCTCCACTTGCTTGTTGATGACCTCCAGGATAAGCTGCTCCATCACCTTTCCTGGGATGGAAGTGAGGCTGACCGGCCTGTAGTTCCCTGGGTCCTCCTTCTCGCCCTTTTTGAAGATTGGAGTGACATTGGCCTTTCTCCAGTCCTCGGGCACCTCTCCTGTCCTCCATGACCTCTCAAAGATGATGGAGAGTGGCGGAGAATGGGTTGAGAGGAGCCCTGAGGAGAAGGATTTGGGGGTGCTGGTTGACGAGAAGCTCAGCATGACCTGGCGATGTGCGCTTGTAGCCCAGAAGGCCAACCATATCCTGGGCTGCATCAAAAGAAGCACGGCCAGCAGGGTGAGGGAGGTGATTCTGCCCTGCTGCTCTGCTCTGGTGAGACCCCACCTGGAGTCCTGCATCCAGCTCTGGAGCCCTCAGCACTGGAAAGACATGGAGCTGTTGGAGTGGGTCCAGAGGACGGCCACAAAAAAGTTCAGAGGGCTGGAGCAACTCTCCTGTGAGGGAAGGCTGAGAGAGTTGGGGCTGTTCAGCCTGTATAAGAGAAGGCTTGCAGGGAGACCTTATAGCAGTCTTCCAGTAACTGAAGGGACCTACAAGAAAGCTGGAGAGGGACTTTCTACAAGGGCCTGTTGTGATAGGACAAGGGGTAAAGGCCTTAAACTGAAAGAGGGTAGATTTAGACTAGATATAAGGACGAAATTTACTATGAGGCTGGTGAGGCACTGGAACAGGTTCCCCAGAGATGTTGTGGCTGCCCCCTTCCTGGAAACAGTGAAGGCCAAGCTGTATGGGGCTTTGAGCAACCTAGTCTAGTGGAAGGTGTCCCTGCCTATGTCAGGGGGCTTGGAACTCGATGATCTTTCAGGTCACTTCCAATCCAAACCATTCTATGATTATATGAGCTACTGTTAGCCGTTTGCCACCTTCTCTTGTAAGCCTGTAGAGAAGGCTTTCTAGATGGAGCAGAAGCCTAGACTGATGAACTGATCATATCATATTTATGCACTGGCATATGCTTTAGCAATGGATCTACCATTTCTCACTGCAGAAATGTGTTGTAGTCCACTAGACAGCAGCAAACTGAACTGGCAGTTAATCAAGCAGCTCTGGCATGTTTGCTGTGGGAGTCTCCAAAGCTGTGACTGATTTGGTGCACCGTGTCTGGATAAAGGATTTTCCTGTTATAATAGCTGAATTCCAGATATTACATTATACAGTTGAGCCAGAACAGTTGATAGCATCTGTTTGCCAAGTAACTGTCTGCTGAGGAGTTTTCCAGAATGTGCAAACAGGAGACGACTTTTTTCTCATGAGCTCCACCTGGCTGTTTCCCTGCCTGCAAGCTGAATCTCTGCTGTTCTCTTCTTTGCTCTACTTTGTATGAACATTCTCACTGGATGTCTTGATACACCACTGGGTGATTTGCCCTCGTCTTGAAAAGGGGAAAACCAAACAAATAAGGTAAATAAGAAGCATCTGCAAAGAACATTTCACCACTAGGTTGCAGCAAGCCACCTCATACACACAGTGCAACTGCTCGCCCTGGTTGCTCTGGTGCAAGCCACTGATCCAGATTCTCCCCAGATATAATGGGCAATATTAACAGTTTACAGTGCTCAGGCAGGCAGATACAAAAATGAACCATGCATGGTAGGGAAAGACATCTGTCCCTCTTTGCTAGTAGCAGTTTCTCCCAGTAGACCCAAGTGTTCAAATACATACCAAAAGTAAATTTCCTTTGGTGGCTTCTGAGCTTTGTTGGAATGGGAAGAAATTGAAAGAAAGGTGGATTTTTTTTTGGAAGTAGGAGAACCTCATATGAATAATGTCTTTCAAATAATCCAGTAGTCAAAGAGAGCAGCAAGGGGAATTATTTTAGCAGTCAAGTTACAGTAGATATGAACCACTGAATGTAAAGTGTACAATGATGTGTATTAAAAAAACCCCACTTCTCACTGTGGAAAATACTGTGCTAGATTTAAATTCATTCTTGAGAACTTAATGCATCTGTGGGAGGAAATTTGAGTGACTCTGGAAGGACTGTTACCAAAAAATCAATACAAGTCGTTGCTGATTGCAAGGTATTTCACATTGTGTAGCCATTATATCTCTCACATTTCCATCTGTTGTTTGTTTAATGTGGCTGTTGTGTTTGTGCTAAGACATTAGCAGGTTAACTAAAATGTTAGTGTGAGCTCTAGCAGAGCCCAGAGAAAAACGTGGCAGCGATGTGTCTGAACGTTAGAAGCCTATTATCTAAAATTTAAAAATGCTGAAGGAAGCATCCATTGCCTGTAGCTTGCAAAGTGTTCTGAGTAGGCAAGGAATACACAGGCATCCATCATCCACAGAAAGGGTGCTGGGCAGCAAGCCATTTCATCTGCCATTACCATCTACCTGCCAGACTTCCCTTCCCTGCCTATTCAGAGAAAACATATTGTGCAGAAACATTTGCTGACATATAGTAGTAATAGCCCTACACATCTTTCTGTGATTTTGATTTCTCCTTTTGTAACTTATTTTTTTGTATCTGAGGACAAAGAGAAGCCCTAAAATGAACCAACCCCAAAATATAATTTGTAGTTGGCAACTGTAGTGAGATCTGGGAGAAGTGGAGAATGGACCTGGACTATTGATGGAATCACAGAAGAGAATAATGTGCTGCACCCTTACCAAACATCATTCAAGCATATGCTGCCTTCTTTTTTAGTAGCTCCTGTGAGGTAATTATTTTCCTGATTCTAACCCCTGCAAAATTGCCTTTTTTACATCTATGTGGTTGATTCAAGTAGCAATGACCACTGACATCTCAGCTGTGATTTTTCAAAGCATGGAAGTACTTTGATTGTGTAAGCAGAATGCAAGTTAATTGATGTAAAATTTCAGAAGAAAATAAAAATCTGCTAGGGACTGCAGGGATTGCATTTTATGAGAGAGTAGAATCACAGTACTGCTTTGATTTAGGTCCCCGGCTTCACCAAAATTGCCTTTGATTTTTGGAAGAGTGGTTATATAAAGTTCTAGTTTGCCTTTCTTTAGCTGATGATCTACTTTTCTTGCTGCAAATTTTCAAAGACAAGGATGTAATGCCCCCTTGTTCAGTGTACTTTTAATCAAAACAGCAGCTTCTTCTTTTTCCTTGGTTATTTCCATTCCTTCCTTGCAAAACATCTTGAAAGAAGTAGCAGACAATATTGACAAATACCTTATTTTGAAAAAAAATTCCAGGAAAACAGATGCAGTATTGGGAACTTTTAGGAGTACAAGTCATACATTAATTTTCTAGATGCAAGCATGGTTTCTTTAGAACCAAATGGAAACACTGCAGGTAGCTCCTTTTGTTTGCTGTCTATGAACTTGACAATTATCTCCCCTATCTTCTCCTCTGTTGTGTATCTACCTGAATTAAGTCCTCCTTTTGTCACATGTCATGTATTCTAGTTCCCTGAACTTTGTTTTCCATAGCAAAGTGTTTCAGCTGAGGCCTTGCAAAGGCTAGGGAGGGTCAAAAGTATATGTCACACATCCTGCAGGCTGTTTGCTTGACCTTGACAGGGGTTTGCTTTTTCTACATCGGCTAATACTTGATTATGTTCAGCATGTCCTACACTCTACTCCAGAAAAGGCACCTCTCTTTCTAATTATGTTGATAATCAGGATCATGCAAAATTACATGTTTTATACTCGTGATATTTGTGATAGAAGCTCCTTTACATCCCATGTTCATTTGGGAAAGGGATGGACTAGCACTTGCTGACTGCTGCTTCTATATTAGTTGGTACCCAAAGAGGGTCCTCACTCCCAGAGCAGAATGAGAAAATGTCTTAGCACACTCTGTGTTTGTTCCCTATCATCTAATAAATAACTCTTCTCCAGTTCCTTACCAGATACATGCTTTCCTACAAGTCTCAAATGTTGCTGAAATATTAAAAATACTTTACTTTAGACTGCTATATCTGTATTGCTACGTTGATTTTAACATACAGAAATAAAGGTGGTGGAAGGGTGAAGGTCAGAAAAACAGGGTGACAGTGGTTAGCAGATTAGGGTATTAAATGATCTGTGGAGGATCTCTTAAGTGAGAGATGGAGAGGAGATGGATAACAAGATATTACTGAAATGGTCTTGTTAAAACCTCCTCCTGGCACCACATCCTGCTTCTGCTGATGCCCAATGGTTTAATCAGTTCTGAAATCATGTCATGAGTGTGTTGGGTTTGCTTCGCTGTACTGAAACCTCGTTCAGCTCTTTAAAAAAAAAGTTAACAGGGCAAGTGTATTCTGTTCCTGTGTAAACATCTTTATTTCTCTGCTAATCAGTGTAACATGTTGGACAGCAAAGTAAAGAGAGATGAAAGCTTAGATCTGCAATGTTACATGGTGGTGATAGGCACTACATATTTCATGTGTGGACCCAAGACACATTGATGCATTTTCATGAGTCCAGTGTCACACGACATTGTTGCATCCAAAATTAGCTTTGGGGTCATTTTGGTGTTTGGTAGCATGGTTTTACACCTTTGTTCTTTCTTCATTGGTCTGCAGCTCCATGTTACATCTGAATTTACTACATATGCCCATTTAAGCATGTTAGATACTCTGTCTTTGTTCTCTCTTACCCCTGAAACTATGTTTATCTGGCTCCAGGTTTGCATTTCTTTAACTGACTATGGGTGAGTTGTTGTAGCTGTGGACCCTCCAGTGCCAAGCCTATGCACCTTACCTCTTATCACCCCATGCCCCTGCTCCCCTGTATCACATCCTGTGTCTCCACTTCTGAAGGCCTGTGCAGTCATACTAGGCTTATATTCCTTGCATTATGTCATATGTCATATCCTGGGCTGCATAAAAAGAAGCATGGCCAGCAGGTTGAGGTGGGGTGATTCTCTCATCTCTGCTCTCATGAGACCCCACCTGGAGTACTGCATCCGGCTTTGGGACCTATACTACAAGAAAGACATGGACCCATTAGAACAGGTCCAGAGGAGGACCACAAAAATGATCAGACGGCTGCAACATCTCTCCTGTGAAGAAAGCGTGAGAGAGTTTGGGTTGTTCAGCCTGGAGAAAAGCAGGCTCTGCGGAGACCTTATTGTGGCCTTTCAATATGTAAAGAGAATTTATGAGAAAGCTGGAAAGGGACTTTTTATGAGGTCCTGTAGTGACAGGACAAGGATTAATGGCTTTAAACTGAAAGAGCGTAGATTTAGAACAGATATAAGAAAGAAATTCTTTACGATGAGGGTAGTGAGACACAGAATCAGGTAGTCCAGAGAAGTTGTGGGTGCCCCATCCCTGGAAACTTTCCAGGTCAGGTTGGACAGGGCTCTGAGCAACGTGATCTAGTGAAAGATGTCCCTGCCCATGGCAAAATGATCAGGGGGCTGGAACACTTCTACTGTGAGGAAAGGCTCAGAGAGCTGGGGTTATTCAGCTCAGAGAAAAGAAGCCTCTGGGGAGATCTTATTGTGACCTTTCAATATATAAAGGGGACTTATAAGAAAGATGAGGACAGGCATTTTAACAGGGCAAAGGGACAAGGGGTAATCGTTTTAAACTAAGGGAGGGTAGATTTCAACTAAATATGAGGAAGATTTTTTTTACGGTGAGGGTGATGAAACACTGGAACAGGTTGCCAAGAGAGGTGGTAGATTGCCACCAAGGATGAGGAAAAGGCTGAGGTACTTAATGCCTTCTTTGTCTCAGTCGTGAATAGTCAGACCGGTTATTCCCAGGGTATTCAGCCCCCAGTGCTGGAAGACAGGGATGGAAAGCAGAACAAACCCCCTATAATCCAGGAGGAAGTAGTTAACGACCTGCTAGGCCACCTAGACACTCACAAGTCCATGGGGACGGATGGGATCTACCCAGGAGTACTGAGGGAGCTGATGGAGGAGCTGGCCAAGCCACTCTCCATCGTCTATCAGCAGTCCTGGCTAACAAGGGAGCTCCCAGATGACTGGATGATCGCCATTGTAACGCCCATCTACAAGAAGGGCCAGAAGGAAGATCCGGGTAAATACAGGCCTGTCAGCCTGACCTCGGTGCCGGGCAAGTTTATGGAGTGATTCATCCTGAGTGAGCTCACTGGGCATGTGAAGGACTGTGGAATTATTAGTAAAATTAAGGTTTACATCTGAAAATTAAAGTGTATATGGAAAACGTAGCATTGTTCACCCACTGAGGAAAAACATAAAATCAAAAGGAGCTCTGAGGATGGGACACAGCTGCAGCAGGCATGCAAGGAATCCACTAACACAGCAATTCCCTGCAACATATCATAGAGGATGGAGCGGAGTGGAGACTCCGTGGCCATGCTCCGTGATGATAAAGCGGGAAGAGGTGGTCCTCTAGAACTGATAAGCAGCTCGTCTGGTCCCCTGAGCCAACAGATTTTCAAGACCCTGCCAAAGTGCTATCCTTTCGTGAACTTTGCTCATTTTAATATCATTTTAATACTAAAACACACCTCCATCCTGAAGGCTACCCGCCTCCGAGGTGAAACCACTCCTCTTTGAGTCTGCATCCTCGATTTTTTGTAAACTATACCTTTAAACATGAAGCAAGAGAATTTTACACCAAGCATGATAAAAGGTATGTATGACTACAGTCACTCAAACTCCACCTTAAAGGTAGAAAGGATACAAAAATAGCCAGGGAACTAGGGGATTTTGGGAGAAGATATCACCGTGAGCAAGTCAAGGGAAACTCCACCTGAGACTGCCTCCAACAACTGGGATTGGCCAACGGGCTGAGCCTTGCTTCTCCCCTCCTTGTGATGCCTTGGGTGAGACTTAGACTAAGCGCTTTTCTTGGGAATCTTAGAAATCTCTCTAGAGAGTTACTCCCTAATGTTTATAGCCAGGATGTATTACTTATAACCTTTTCACGCATTTTATACTTTATAACATCTTATTTGCATGTGCTTTCTTGAAGATAGTCACTATCACCGGCAATTCAAAAAACCTATATTTCTGTTGCACAAGTAAAACTGCGCTGTTTAAATAGCCAGATGTCACAGTTTCCCACTGAACACGACCGAACCCTGGAGTGCGGCCATCCTAATTCATGAGCACGACTGGACTGAAGGTGCAGACTGCTATTAGTGTATCCAGAATCATGGTAGTTTAATACACATATTAAACGCGACTCGACTGGTAGTGGTAAATTGGATACCACCCTGCACCTAGCCTCCCACTCCAGTGAGGAGAGTTAGAAAGCAAGGGGGTTTATCTTCTGCCAGATTACTCCATCCCTTATAACGCAACAAGGACGACCAGGGGTTCAGGCCCAGCCAGCATGGGTTCATGAAAGGCAGGTCCTGCTTGACCAACCTGATCTCCTTCTATGACCAGGTGACCCGCCTAGTGGATGAAGGTAAGGCTGTGGATGTGATCTACCTGGACTTCAATAAAGCCTTTGACACTGTTTCCTACAGCATGCTCCTGGAGAAACTAGCTGCCTATGGTTTGGATGCGTGTACACTTCACTGGATAAAGAACTGGCTAAATGGCCGGGAGCAGAGAGTGGTGGTGAATGGAGTTAAATCCACCTGGCGGCTGGTCACGACTGGTGTTCCCCATGGCTCAGTATTAGGCCCAGTCTTGTTTAACATCTTTTTCAATGATCTGGATGAGGGGATTGAGTGCTCCCTCAGTAAGTCTGCAGATGACACCAACTTGGGTGGGAATGTTGATCTGCTTAAGGGTAGGAAGGCTCTGCAGAGGGATCGATGGGCTGAGGCCACTTGTATGGAGTTCAACAAGGCCAAATGCCAGGTCCTGCACTTGGGTCACAACAACCCCATGCAACGCTACAGGCTTGGGGAGGAGTGGCTGGAAAGCTGCCCAGCGGAAAAGGACCCAGGGTTGCTGGTCAACAGCCGGCTGAACATGAGACAGCAGTGTGCCCAGGTGGCCAAGAAGGCCAACGGCATCCTGGCTTGTATCAGGAATAGTGTGGCCAGCAGG
>Ga0065711_1009068_pt1 | contig 22770 bp, 22 predicted proteins | sample Hoacrofraction12_FD_59098 | JGI IMG/M metagenome (GOLD analysis project Ga0065711, IMG submission 59098) | Hoatzin crop microbial communities from Cojedes, Venezuela - Epithelial fraction 12 v2 (version 2) | ecosystem: Host-associated > Birds > Digestive system > Esophagus > Crop | place... | reverse complement strand
TTATTATTATTATTTTCCTTTTGGTTTTGCCAGAAATGTTGCCAGAACAGAAAAGCTGGTAGTTAAGGAAGGGGACTCCTGGCAACACTTCAACACTACCTCCCATACCACCATCTTCCTACTCCTTCCCCATGTCTACGTACTCCTGCCCTCAGATGGCTGGGACTGGAATAACACTCCAGGGGGTGACTTCAGGGTATGCCCAAGAAAGAAGATATCTTGTATTTTCCAATTACCAGAAGAAGAGGATCCAACCAGGTTCAGGACCCAGTCCTCTGGACTTAGAAAGTGAGCACAAATCAGACACTGCACCTCCTACATCCCACCCCACACCATACCCGCAAGACACCTCTGTTACTGCTGTAGCAAGAGCTCATTATCCCTCATGTAGACCTGGCTCTCCAAGGCCCAAAGGTGCAAGCTTCACAGTTAAACTTAACTCCTCCGAACCTCAGTCAGCATCACTAAGCTGTTCCCTGCAGCCTACAGATAAGGAAAGATGTTACGGAGACATCCCTAACATGCTAACAGCCAAATGAAAAGCACTGCCAAGAGATGAAGCTGGCAGGTTAAACTTCGGTCTTTTATCCATTAATTGCGAGCTGTTCTTTAAGATAATTCTAGTCCTGTTAGATCTGCCCTTCTAAAGAATCACTACTGCTCCTGAAAGACAGAAAAGATAAGGTTTGGAGGGGTTTTTTAACAGCTTGTTTTCTTCCAATATGCTTTTTAGCTATGTGTATCTGGATGTTCACTGTTATATGACATCTAAATGTTCACGGGTCCAGACCTCCCAATGGTACCTTGCAATCCCCAGCTTGTATAAACTCATCTAGCCACACCAGTTTCAGAGAGGCCTTCACACCAGTACCCGCTGGTATCTTGCCTGTTATTGCTCTTTACGAAGAGATCAACACCCAATTCATAAGCAACTTCATAATGACATATTTTGTCATTTACCTTTTGCTTACTGGCACCAGGGATCAGCTCCCCTTCTTTATAAAGCTGGGCAAAGGTCACATCCAATGAGGATACCACGGGCCAAATACTCCTGCCCTAATTTAACAACACAACTGACAAGCGAACAAAGCTGGCAATTCTGTGACTCAGGCTCTCAAACCACCACGTCCCCTTCTCTCCTGCAACCATATCTTCAGTAATAGCAGTGTGCAAGGAATATCCTTCCTCAAGTCCCCTGGCACACTGACCTTCTACACCCAAATTTTCTTTCTGCTGGTCCCTTAATTCGTATGACAAAAATCACTGGCGTTTGGGAAAGCCCGCTTCATTAAAAGCTACCTCCAACCCCAAGGCAGGCAGTAAAATCCACAGGCGATTGAATTGCCTCATCTGTCCACTAAGACCTACTGCAGGAAAAACCCAAAGATCATTTAATCTCACTATATATTACTTGTAGTAGGGGTATAGCAGCTAAAGTCAAGCAGTATAACTATTCCAGTAAACCTAGTCTGTTAGGTCAAAGCATCCAAGACTCCATCCCCGTGCTGAAAACTCCTGCGTGCACTCAGCATCCCCCAGCTCTGCCTTTCCCTGTACCTAGGCTCTGTTTTCATATCCCTGGCTGCTCTTTGTGTGTCCTACTGTAGCTCTTGAATCCCAGGCCTCCACGTAGTCTACAGGCACTACAGGGAGGGATGCAAGGGGGCTCCAAGCACTCTGTCTTGCAGGAGAATCTCCTGAGCTTTCAGAGCTTATTGCGGACATTCCTAAACAGATCTGATCTCGAACTGCTCCTCCCTAGCCCCGCAGCATGGCACAGCACAATGTCTAATGTCAGAAAAAGGTAGTGTCACACCGATAATCCTCTTCCAGACACCATTTGCAACTCAGATGTACTGGAATGACATTTATCTCCCTGAATGTCACCGAGAAGAAACTCATTATCCCATCTTAACAATGAGAACAACAGGAAGCGACTTTCTATATTTATACTATTATTATTTTTTATTACCAAGCTACACAGTTAAGAGCTGGGTATGGACACGCAGAGGGAAGACAGGTACAGTGCCAGGTTGCACAATGGGGAGGGCTCTGGGGTTTTTTTTTCTTTTTGAAAAAAGCAGTCAAAATGTGGCTGTGTTTTCTGGTAGATACCACAGCAAGGGAGATCTTTGAACAGGGAAGGATGCTCAGTTGGCCCTGTGGATTTACTTACGAGCTCTTCCCTGGAGTGAAATGTGCAACAGCAAACATCAAAAGTCCTCAGATAACTGAGTAACAGGCAGGCAATGTCACCACCAAGTCACCAGATGTAAAAGCTGAGCTCTTGTACTGCCTGAGAAAAAAGGTTAGCGCTGGAGATGGGCTGAAGAATGCACCAAAGGTGGAAGCAGGGAAGGGAATCCAGACCAAGGAGGCAAAGAAAAGCGATACGAGCAGCACACTGGACTAGAAAGTGGCAGCACCCGCGGCTGGCTTGCAAATGGGCACCAGTCTGAATTTGCTCAGGCCAGAAAACAAAAGTCGCAGCAACTAAGAGAGAAGACTCAATTGTGCAGGTAGAGAATAACAGACACAGAGGAGGGCAAATAGGTCTATAAACTCAGACTGATCTCTCATTCCCTTCTACTCCACTAATCCTCCGCCCTCTCTCACACACGTATGTGTGCTTGTACGTAACACAAAGCTATTCTGTGATACCAAGGCTGGCTTCAACACAACACCGCATCCTCACCCAGCAAAAGTTCAGCACACATTCAACTTAAGCTGCTTAAATTCTCAACTAAATAACAGACTGAAACCGTCCTGCATTTCAGCTGGCAAGGCTGGCACTCCTTTCCCGTAGCACCTACGCAATCACTCCTGATTACCGCACTTCATATTTACATTTTAAGCTCTCCAGGACAGGGACCATAAGTCATTCATTTCCAAAGCATACTTGTAAGTGTTCTGTTATAATAATTAATCATCGAATTATCACAGAAGTCATTCAAAAGAATTAGTGACATTAAATCTTCACTACCTCTGTTGTTAATAGCGATGCAGCCTTCGTTATAGCCTTCACAACAGGGAAATTAATCCCCTAACATGAGCAGGAAAACAGCCTCTCTTGTGAAAGCCTCTGTAAGTATATTTGTTCAAGACAATTGCCAGCTAATGATCTATTAGCCTGTGGAGCAGTGTATTGGTCAGATTCTCAAGACAACTTGGAGGCCAGTTCTTTTCTGCTGGGGTTGCTAGAGCTGCAGTGCTCACCAAGGACCTCAGCAGAAGGTATCTGAGCAGGTTTTCAGAACACAAGCAGCAAGGAACCAACCATGGATCGCTGCCAGCAAGAGACTCGGTCGTTAACATGAAGGTTCCAGATATGGTAGAGGGTCCAGAGACACTTGGCAGGAAGAGTTGATACAGTGATGCCATGTCTGACAGTATGGTCCCCAGCCCTGGCTGCAATAACCCCTCCCAGCACACCGGGGCCTCGGCGCATAGGGAGAATGTGGTTGTTCATGTCTTGGGATGGAAAGGGTCATCCTCACCTGGTCAACAGAAGGAAACACTCAGATTTTGAGTGGAGAATACAATCAGAGGGGAGCAGTTGACACACTGGAGGGCTGGGCTGCTCTTCAGAGGGACCACCACAGGCTGGAGAAACAGGCTGCTGTGAACATCATGCAGTTCAGGGACAGAAAATGCAAACCTGATTAAATTTTGACACTTGTCTTCCTTTGAGCAGGGTGTTTGCTCAGATGATCTCCAGAAGTCCCTTCCGAACAAAGCTATTCGATGATTTTATCTTCTAGACCAGCCCAATTCCATTTCACATTCCCCAAATTTCTCATTGTTTCTGTACATCCTTGCATAGATGTACAGGCAGGTGGTAGCTAGACAGGCATTAGTGGAACCCAACCTTTAGGAAAGTTTCCAGTGAAGAATTCATTAGGACATTTCGTTGAACGCATAAAGCAAAAAAGAGAGCACAGAAACACAGAAGCTTCAGACTATTTAAAAAGAAACCTGAATGACAGTGGGGGCAACTTTATTAGAATAAAATGCTGCTTATATTCAAAGATTTAAATCACCTGTTTGAAATTTCAAACTGGCTTTCAAAAGTTCATCATTAAATGGAAGAGATGACAGATGCCCTCCGCTGACAAAGGGAATCATCTCAGCTTTTGATCTCCGTACACACGCAATACATTTATTCAGAACTCTAATTTTTTTCTGTAGTTTGAAATAAAGCTTTTGTAATGCTTCCCATTTCTTTATTGAAAATCAGAACAAATATTTGATTGATGAAGTTCAGAAACTTCAAATCTCTATCAAATGAGATTCAATGTAGCTGCTAAGCGAGTTGCAAAAAGACGCTAGACATTTACTAGGTATTTATTTCAGCGGTGACAGCTCGATCTGGAAATCCCAGAGGTAAACTGTGCAGTGATTTACAAATTCCCACCTACATGTTTTCCGCAGTGAAAAGCAGCAGCCTGCTTAAATAGCCTTGCCAGGCTTTGGTGGGAGCTCCTCTTGGACCCTCACATTTCACAGGAGAACAGTAAAAAGTCATCTTTTGAGCCCTGTTTTTCCGGGGAAGAAATCGAGGCAACTCAGGTGCACTGAGTCAGACAGCAGGTCTCTGCTGCACTCCTGACCTCAGCTCCTACCCTGAGACCAAGCAGCTCGCAACCAACCACTTGCCAACTGAACCGGTTTCCTTGCCGATGCGGTGTCGAAAAGGCATTACCCTCTCCAGTTCAGCAAACTGGAAAATGAGTGAGCATCTTCTGAGACCAAAAGGAGAAGCACAGGCTGTCCACAACACAAGTCACATCAGGCAATTGCTTCGGGGAGCACCAGAATCCCATGCGCTTGTGGCCCCCCGGGGAACGGCGGTATTCAGCCGGTAGCAGTCCATAACCATTTCAGACAGCACTTACAATCGGGATGTTGCAAGCTAACTACTAACACATTCTAGCACTCTCCGGGAAATTCGGAAGAGATAAAGCTCTAGAAGAAAAAAATCCCCCCACTCATGCACCACATATTTGCTGCACCTTTTGCCTGTGCCCTCACTAGCATTCCGGTTTGGGGCCACAGTACAGCGTCGAAGCCAGTGCCTGCTCATCTCCACTTCAGAGCTCATTCTGCTAAAGAATGGTTCTAGGGACCAGACCAAACCTCCTGGAAAACAAAGTTCCTGGACCACACAGCATTACTGTCAGGGCCTCAATACCAATTGCTTTGATCTACAATCTCCAATTGCAGCTGTAATAGAGCCACAGCTGCTGATAAATCCTTAAACATCTCTTTCACCAGATCATAGCTGGCCATTTCCCAACACCGTATTCGGTTTACACGAACTGAGCTGCTGGAGCTGTCATCCACCCTGCAGTACTCTACGCAGCCCAAGGGCAGTCAAGTTGCCTTCTGAGATTTTTTTTGCTTTCAGTCTGACAGAATCAGTCTTGCTAGATGCTGTGCTGGAGACGCATCAATGCAGCATAAAGCTCTGCCGCAGCTTGTGGAGTTTTATCAAAGGTTCCACCATGCTTAAAACACTGTAAGCAACTGCAAATCCCCCATGTCCTGCCCGCCTCCAGCTATGGCTGCAACACAGCAGCTCAGATGCTCCGGCTCCTTTTTGGTACTGTTTACCACCTACATGATCACACAACAGCGTTTCGCACAAGCGAGATGTTGGGCTGCTTTACCTCTGAGTGCTGATGCAGAAGCGGGCCTCCCGATTACCAATGTTGCGGACCAGCAGAGTTTTCTGGGTGCTGTACTTGACCGGACAGACGGAGAAGTTCAGCTGGTCGGGGAAGTCCAGGATAGCTCGGGCACCTATAGCTCGGATCGGCACTATAAACTTTTCCCTTTCGGTGATGCAGGTGAGCTGGTGGAAATAATCCTGCAGGGAAAGAAACAGGCTCAGTACAGTGCATTTAGCACCATCCCCACGGCAGAAGAAAAACTGCTGTTTTCTATGACTGACAGAAGCATTCAGTAACGTAGTAGTACTTGATATGTTAATGACCTTTCATTCCAGCAGCATGAGTTGGACAGGGCTGTTAGTTTGCAAAGAAAAAACAATTCCATTGATTCTTCTGCTTTTCACAGCAGAACCAGGCAAAATTATCCCATACATTGATTCTGAGGCACCAAAACAGAATAATTTCACATAAGCAATTACAGCAGTAACAAGAATCTGCTTCCATCACCCCTGCTTACTATTAAATCATAGAATCATAGGTTGGAAAAGCCCTCTAAGATCATCAAGCCCAACCATCCACCCAACACCTCCATGCCTACTAAAGGCACTGTTAAGACCCCGGTTGTGCCACAGTACTAACTCCCATCCCAGCAAGGCAGCCACATCGTTGAAGCTTGGCAGGGGATGTGCAGGGACATTTTCCAAAGCACTTTGCCACATGCGTGATCAACAGTCAGTCCCCGGTGAGATGCTTCAGAAGCTGGACATGACAATTGTTTTAATGCCAGGTGAGTGTAGGGTATGTGTGTGTTTCCCACCCCTTCCCACAGGATTACAAGGACAAGGCTGGGGACACACACCCTTAACACCACTTTGCCACCCTGGAACTGGCTCAAGTCTATACCCAAACTATTCTCCGGAGATGTCTGACAAGCATTTAAAACAACTAACCACTCCACCCCTCCCCTCAGCAGCCCATTCCAGCTCTACCCTAGACTTCAAGAGAGTTATTCCTGCGTCTAATCTCACTTTCCCTTTACATCTCATCCTAGCCTCAGGGGATGCAGGCAATAGCTTTGCTTTCTCTCTGCTGCATATTCTGACACAGTTGATGCTTTAATCACAGAACCCCAGAACGGTCAGGGCTGGAAGGGACCTCTGGGGATCACCCAGTCCAACCTCCTGCTGAAGCAGGGTCACCTACAGCAGGCTGCACAGGACCGCTTCCAGGCGGGTCTTGAATATATCCAGAGAAGGAGACTCCACAACCTCCCTGGGCAGCCTGGGCCAGGGCTCCATCACCCTCAGAGGGAAGAAGTTCTTCCTCCTGTTCAGACGGAACTTCCTCTGCTTCAGTTTGTGCCCATTGCCCCTTGTCCTGTCGCTGGGCACCACTGGAGTGAGTCTGGCCCCGTCCTCCTGACACCCACCCTGCAGGTATTTATAAGCATTTATAATCACGTGTCTCTTGTATGGTCTCTAGCATAAGTGACTTGATGCCTTGTTAGTGTGCCTGCCTGAGGCAGGTGGGATGAGGAGCTGCAGACAGGAGACCCTCAGACATCCCTACCAGAGCAAACCCAAGCTGTGCTGTTCCAAATCACCAGCTTGTTCAGAAAAACGGCCAGACAGTCCGCCCCGGCTGTCTGGCATTTAGCAGAAGAAAGGTGAATCAAATCACGAGAATCATGTGTCTGTAGGGATGCGCAGATCTATCTCCAGATGCACGGGGTGGCATCGCTCTGCTGGAAGCATCGCTTTGTCCCCGCTGAAAGCAGCGGTGGAACTGCTGCAGCAGGGCCAGGAGCCTCTACCTCCAGCAGCTCTCCTATTGCCGAGCTGATCAAAGCTCTGCCTCTTACCATTCACTTGCCTTCATGATCTTTTTTCCTCAGTGCTTTCAACTCGTTTGGTATTTTTATGATTATTGAAGCAGCAAGCAGACAATTTGACTTAGGAATCGCACACAGCAGCAAGTTCCCTTAACCAGAAGCAACGTGGATTCCTCCACGCTAGGGATCATCTCTCCCACACCCGTCCTCCCCACGCCCGAAAGGGACTGACGGCACCCAGACGAGGCACAGACACACGGGCATTGCTTCAGCACAGCCGAAACACCCAGTGCCCATCACCCACCTGCTCGGCTGGGGTTTGAAGTTCCACTAACAGATGCTGTCACCTCCCAGATGTAAAAAGAATCAAGAAGGATCTTTTCTCCAAGACCCCTCAAGTGTTCACGCTGGAAATTGCAGAAGGGCTTTAGCTTCTCATATTTGGAAGGCAAAATAACAGCAACTGAACTGCAGCAAACGACTGACAGAATTGAATATCACATTTCAGGAGCGCGGTTCATCTTCAGCAAGTCTTTCTGAATTAGCAATTCTGTACTCAATCGCACAGCCTCAGCCCTCTAAAATAAAAGCTATGGGCAGCCCGTCTGAACTGCAGGCACCTATTATCTGGGTACTTCACATCCTGGACTCCTCAGATCCTCAGAAGCTGCATTCGCAAATGAAGAATGCTATTTACTTTTTTTTTTTTGTTATTTTGGCCGCGCTACCATAACAAAGGCATTGTAAATCCAATGGAGAGCTGCGTGCCTGATTAAGTCTTCGCACGCCATATTTACTTATCTCTCCCTTCCAGATGCCAGGCAGACAGGAGGACGCGAGGAGTTCAGATCAGCAGGGGGATAAAGAAAAGAGAAACCTCAACAACTGGAGGTATTTGAGGGAAGAAAAAGGAAATAATTTTCAAGCCATCATCACTGCTGAGGAGTGGATTAATAGCAGTGTGAATAAGAGTCCAGGGAATAAATCACACCACCTCCCCCCCCAAACAAGCACCAGCAGCCTGCCCCGCTTGGTCACCAGCGAGGGGCATGGGGACTGCCCGCCCAGCAACACACATGGAAAGGGACTTCTCCCGGTATGGGAAGGCAAGGCTAAAGCAACAGGATTTGACCTCATGGAAACAACTATGGCTGCCTGAGGGAGAACACTGCCTCTCTGCCATTTCAGTCTACGCACGAGCAGAGATGCATGTCGGGCACTAAGCCCCTGCTGCAGGGACACCCCGGGATGTCACCTCCCATACAAGCCTTGGCTGAACCCTTCAACCATGCTCTGGGACCCCAAAGTGAGACCTCGCACCACACTGAAGGCAGCATCGGGCCAAATGGGGGGAAACCCAAGGGAAGAAGGGTGCTAGGTAGCAGCTGCCTGCTCAGGCTGCTGTGAGCCCATGGTCCCTTCAGCTTTTGAAAGCTGAATCCTGCTCCCCTGGAAGAAGATAAGGCTTGAATTCTCCACTGTAGTACTGCCCTGTGTCACCAGCTCTGCTATGCCCTTACTCACAGTCTACAGGTACAGTTGAAACCAGATTAAAACCCTGTTTTACTTTCCAACTGCAAGCCCTTTGCAGCCTGTTTCAAACCGGGTTTCTAAACGAACGCGCCTGGGTGAGAGACGGGTTGCACTACGTCTATGCTTTAAAGACTGCTGTGTTTAGACACAGCTTCAGGCTACAGATTTTCATGAAAATACGACTTCATCCTTCATACAACTCCTCTCTCGATTGCAAGGAAAGCACAGATGATTGTACGGCAGTTCCACCTCTCTCATTCCCCTTTGGTAAGCAGCGAGTTACAACCTCCAGGCTCCCAGCTATCACCACCGGCCTCTGAATCAGCACCCACCGCAACTCAAGCAACGGCTTCTATCAGAGACATCACTCCAGGCTCTTGGCAAACGCCAGCTAACGCTCATTACTGGCACAGCAACACCAGCCCTAACTGCCCAGTACACCAGCACACTCAGGTGCCAGTTTTGCTGCACAACTGATCCCAAACACCTCGCTGAATTCCCCACACCAGACAACTGCAAAGAAGAGATCCTTGCAGCATGAGGTGGCAGAGTAAGTCAAGCAGGGAAAGATGCCTGCTGAAACCACGGCACCATAAAGGCTGGAAAACAAGGGCCATTAGAAGAGAGAAGGGAGGCTGGAGGACAAAGATAGCTTCACACAAGAAGGGGTACTCCTGTCTCCCGCCTCCCTCAGCTACCAACTCACAGGCTGCTTTGAAATTGGCCATTTGAAATTTGCCATTTGCCTTGATCTTCCACCTCTTTCCTCCTGCCAAGAGTCATCTTAAACGTATACTTGGGACAGCTTCTGTGTGCTACAAAACATCTAGCAGGGCTGGACTGAATTTTAGAGGAGTTCATTTCAGTAATGCAATAACTCCTCGTCCTGTCATATCTCATATTAGTCAATGAGCATTAATTCAGTCTCCACTGAGCATCATTAATGAATTTTGCAAGCCTTACAGACAGAACTTGTATTACCTGAAAATATTGTACTGCTACAGAGCAAGAGGACAAAACAGAATAAGCTGTGCCATGTTTTTATATGCTTCTTGATTTCTTCTTCCTTTAAGATAATCTATTAATAAGCCTGAAGGACACACAAATATAAGTATTTCTGTCTGTTGTTTATTTGCCAGTCAGTTCCACAATAGTTTCCAATTAGGCAGAGATTGTCAGACCATAATGCAAGAACACCCGGGAACACGGGGTGGCACGAGAACACCCACACTGTACAACCGGAGCCATGAAACAGACATGTAAATCAGGAGCAGCAAGAGTAACTAACTGGAAATGTTGCCCAGCAGAAAAATTAGCATTTCATACTTATAACGCAAGTGCCAATAAACAAAGGGACACATCAGCTATTTATTTACTCCCTGACAGTCCAATCATGTGGCACAGTCCCAAACGACTGCGAGACAATAGGAAACCGTTCATTTTTCAAGCGAGGGCGGCACGTCACATGGCATTTCAGCCACTAACAACTCACATGGTCCTTTTATTTAGGGCTTAGCCGCAATTTTACTCCCATGAATCAGGAACGACTTCACTGAAGTCAGACTTACTCCAGGGAAGAGCAGATTCAAAGCCAGAGAATTACAGAAACCGAGTCCCCATCAGGAGGGCTCTCCAACCCTGACAGCGGGGTTTGGACCCGCAGGTCAGCTCACGGGGTCACCCACCATCCCTGTGGACCACGGAGCAGCAGAGATGCAGAGGTTGTTCAAAGGTAGCGCTCGCAAGCCTTCCACAACCAAAAGGCACATCTTGTGCACGGCAAGCAGCCGCACGCCCGAGGCAGAGGGCTTCACAGCACCATTTCGCAGAGCCTGCCCCTTCGCTGGGGGGGCTTCAAGGCGCTGTGCAGCAGCTGACCACCCGACCAATGCATTTCCAGCTGAGCTGCAGCGCTCCGGTACTTCGCTGACTCACGCTCCACCAGGTACAAGACAAACAGTTCAACTTGTACAGAAGTCTGACTCTGCTGTCTAACCCCTCTCCCCGTGCTCCTCCCACAGCGGCACGCACCCCTCTCCCAATGCCCTGCACGATCCCTGCAAGGAGCACAATCACCAGCTCAGCAGAAACTGCCCGGCCATCACCGCATCTGCACAGAGGACTTCTCGCTGGCAGAGGTCCCTCCTCCATAAGCTCGCCAGTTCAAAGGCAAGATAAGGGACAACGTATCGGACACTAGTGCTCGCTGGGGTTCCCATCCTACTTCTGTTTGTGATGGTCGTGTGTTGGTCTGCTGCCTCTAAACTTGAAGAGCAGCACTTTGCCCTTCATGGGCACCAATTTAACTCTTCCACCCCAAAAACGAACACCAATTAATACTAATAAATCACATTTTAAAGGCACCAGTGCACTTTGCAAAGCCTTCCTCAGTGAGATTAAGCTCTTGTGTCACTTGGGTAGTTTGGAGAACTGCCCTAGGCCAACATAATTTTTACCCTAAATATTAATGATGTTCAATAATTTCTCAGTCCCTCCAAAGGAACAGATTATTTCACAAGCATGGGGAGCTAGGGACCACAGGGCATTTCCTCTTTAGATTTCCATATCCATGCTGTTTAAGGATAGGACAAAGTGTTCAACTAAACCTATGCAGCAAATGGAAGATGAGAAAACAGCTGTGCCCAAAGAGACCTCACACCTCTGGCCCGGTGCAGAAACATCAGCTGGCTCAGAGCTACTCCCGAACCTTGCCTCTCCAGCAAAGCCATGCCAAGAACAGTGCCAGGAGGCAGCAGGATGCTGACAGCAGCAGTCAGCCTGCCTGCCTCTGCTTCCCTGCAACACTTCCTCCCTTCCATGCCACCTACCAAATCTTTCTGCATTAAAAAGCCTCCAGATCACAGCACTGAGGATCAGACTTGCCACGGCACTGATGTTCAAACTTCTAAGCAAGAGCATTGCATGGCTGGCATGGAATAGGTGCTGGCTGACAGAGCAGCCACAGTAACACACACAAAAACACAGCCACCCCAGTCCAACCAGCCCCAGGCTCCAGGGTAACATGTCTGCCTGCAGACTGTACCTGTCCTTTCATCCCACACATGTTCTTCCAGGCCCGTGTCCCAAAGTCACCTGCAGCACACCAACCTCCTGCTGAGTTAAGGACATCGGAGCTCAGCGCATCTGTGCCAGGCTGGCTCCCAGCTACAGGCACAGCCCTCCCTCTCCCCAAGGCTCACAGCTGGATCGCAGGCAGGCAGGTGCCCTCAGGGACAGTACAGCTGCAAGGCTTGAAAACACAGGGTATGAAAAGCACCATCTTTGTTCCCAGCCAGGGTGAGGCAGGGAAGTGGCTGCCAGATGGGAAAGAGAAAAGCTCTCCGGATCTATTAATTCCTCTAGTACTTCCCATGATAATTAAACCCCCACCACTGAGGAGAGAGATGGCTAAACTTCTTCATACATCTCCCTGCCTTTTTCCTACTGTTCCACATGCATCTTCCCTCTTGAATGCTCAGGTTCCTCAGGGAAAGCAAGCACAGCCCGTCAGTCCCTGCTGCACCACGCAATGCCAAGACATGACCAGCTGCAGACTGCCTGACCACAGCCTGGAACAGAGCTCACAGCAGGGCCAGTGTGCAAAGAAAAACGACGACTTTAGACATGATGTTCAGCCATCTCAATGCTGCGTCCAACATGATCTACATTAAGGTGACTCCAGCTGTCAAAGGTGGTGGTCCTCACTCTGATAAGGTTCACTTCAGGTCCTCCAAATAACAGGTCTCTTCTGAACAGACCTTTCAGTTTATAATTAGCAGAGCAAACCCATAATTATGCAGCAACGGACAGATACCAGAAACCAACACCTTGAGAGGCCACCCCACAGTAGACTGTCATCCTTGAAGCCATTAAATGTTCCTGCACCGAAGGATAAAAACAGTCTGAAACATGTAACGGCTTCTAGCCTGGGAGAGCATCATCTCGACTATGGGGAAAGTTTCCCCCAGTTCTAGACCCAGTGCAACCTCACTGAAACCAGAACCATTGTGCACAACCTACACCAGCTGCCTTGTTCTGAATCCAGCCCTGCAGGTTCAACTTCCCCTGAAGGCACCAACCTCTTGGGACCTCCAGTCTCACCTTGTTCTCCTCCGGGGTGAAAAGAATGCGGAAAGTTGAAGACATGCCAGGTGCTACCTTATGGCACACATCATGGCGGCTGATCAACTTGAAATAAGGTGAGCTCTCCAAGACGACTTTCACCAGCCGAGGAACCTGCAGGCAAGACATGAAACTATGATTTTCCCAGTCATACGGAAACATGACAAGACAAGACCCAGCCATGCCCTGGTGACATCCTTCCTTAAACACCTTTCCAAAGCACTTCTAGCTCTTGAGGTACATGCATGTAATACACAAGGATAGACTTGAATCTCTTCTGCCCAGGCAAAAGAGCTCAAGACAAGAAGCATGCTGTGAAGGAATCACCAAGCATGTAAGACACCAGCAGGACGCAGATACAATACCTGAATCAAGTCATCCCCATATTCCACAAGCCCAAAGAACCTGCCTGCACACCTCCATGCAGTCATGCCTCTAGGAGAAGAATGTATTGCCTGCAGGCAAAACAGTATTTGTTATACCGGGGCAAGGAAGAAATTCCCTTCTGACATACTGGGTTGCAGTGTGGCAGTCAAGCTGTGGTGCTACAGAGTCATGCGGGCAGCCCACTACGAGAAGGAGACCGCAGACACTGTGGCCTTACAGGGAATAAAAGCAAACCTGAAGAGCAAAAGGAAGAGCATAGGAAGACAAAGAGACAACCCCAGAAGCAAGGGGATGGCTGAGAGAATTTAAAGGGGGCTGTAAAGAAGCAAGTGAGAAGACCGACACCCCACAAGGAAAGGCTGAGGCAGAAGATGAGAGCAGCCAACTTGCCAAAACAACAGAAAGCCAGATGACCCCCCAGGCTGTGCCTACCAATTATGGGCTTCAAAGGCATTTCCTGCCTTGAGATACATGACCAGCGCTGACTCACAGCGTGGTTTCGTTATTAAAAACCAATCTCGGCTCTCCGGAGGCTCTTGCTGCCTGGTGACTGTAGCCAGGCAGCTGCCCATGCAGGCAAGGCAGGTTTCTGAGGATCCCTCCCCACAGCCCAGAGTCCTGCAGGCACCTCACTGCAAGTTCTTACCCTTTGGGATACCACAAGCATGGAGACAGCAAACAGGCATTCTCTAGCACACAGATATCGACCCCTGAGCACCAAATCTCATCTCAGAGTCTAAAACAGGTGATCTGGACTGCCAGGCAGCTTCACTGATCAACAACCAACACACACAAACTTGGGAAAAATGGAGGTTCATTCTGTACCACCCACCCGAGCCTGATGACCCATGGCCAAGGCAGTCCGGAGCTCTCCAAACGCCCTTCCTCCCGGCAATGCCCTGAAGCAGCAAGTTCCAGAAGCCACTGTCACACTGCAGACAAACGTTTTGGTCACCAGGTCCCTTGGTGCACAAGCACACGTGGCTGAGACCTTCAGCAAAAGCCACCCAGAACATCTCTGAAGGTGGTGAGAAGCAGCATGAAGACAGAAAAGCAATATGACACCACACAGCTAAGAGCAGTGAGGACCTAGCGAAGCACTGCTGTATCTGAATGATTCCAGAGCCTCCATTTGGAATATACTTTGCTGTCAGCTGGATTTTTACTGAGCAGACAACCTCAGGCTACCGTGCGGTTGTAAGTGCGTATGATTCTGAGGAACCTGGGAAACTGGTGAGAAAACTTTGAGATGGACCACAATGTTGCTTTTCTCCAGGATGTCAACAAAAGCCAACAAAATTAGAATGCAACAACCTCCCCTGGGATTATCATCTCTGTCTCTGTGTACTTAAATATGCCAAGGATTTTCCTTCGAGCAGATCTTTTACACCAGCGCTGTCCAACAGTTAAGGTCTTACTAACTGCCAAGCCAATTCATTTTGGGGGAAAAACAAAAAATCAACAGTTCACACACAGCCTCTCCCTTGTAGGGCATGCCAATCCCAAAGTGCAGCTGTACAAGTTCATTATTTTTTACTGGGATTAGCAGAAATCTTGATGCAGATGTTCTTTTCCACTTGAGGAAGCATGAATAGAGCTAATGAACTGTTTGCCTGTTGGCTGGTACTTGGCAGAGACAAACATTTTGAAGTGCCACATGGATAACGGAGTAGCTGAAGCCAAAAGACATAGTGGGAACAAAGCACAGTCATAGGAGAAGAGAAACTGAGGCAGATTTTAATCAGGAAAGAGGATACCTAAAGAAAAGGCGGCCCAGAATCAGCGTGGACCACATGAATGACATGGCATCCACGCAGCATCTTTCCAATATTCCCAAGCCAAATGCGAGACCAGGAATGGCGCAGTACCCTCCCGGAGTAACCGAGGGACCACGCCTGCACCAAAGTTCTTCCATTTCCAGCCGTGTCCCTGTCAAAACGTGTTATCTCGGGATGTACTTTGACTTCTCTTTCTGTTCCTCCATCTGCAATGAGCTTTTTCGTTTTGTCCACCTGTTTGGTTCCCCCAACAGGCAGATATGGAGAGGGGGTTAATTCACCTGTTCTCATGCACACCTCCACCTTCCCACCCTGCCCTCCTCTCATGCATACGTCTTACTCTTCATTACAGAAGAGTATCTTTAATTACACCTTTCTTTTCCTGACCTTCCTCTACTTCCAGTACACGTACTGTTACGTATCAAGGGAAACCCTTGCATGCAAGAAAGGGCTCTGGGAGAGAACATCAAACCCGGCTCCTTTCCTCCCTCCCACCTTTTCCCACCAGCTTGCTCTTGGCACATGCCTCATTCGAGCAAACGTTTCCCCTGCTGAAATTTGAAAGGTCTCCCTTTTCCTCCTTACAGTGGAACAAGACTGCTGACATTTTTCTACTTTTCCCTTCTCAGCTTTCTTCGGAAGTCTCAAAATAATCACAAAATTTTTTAAGTAAAGGTGGAGACCTTCAAGCACACATTACTCTGGATGTGCTGGGGCTCTCCAAAGGGAAAGCAGAGAGCCACTATGTTTTAGAGAAACCTGAGCAGAACTGAATTCATCTGAGCCTAAACCGGCACCTAAAAGCCTCCCTTTGCTTCTGCTAAATCAGTCTGTTTCCACTGCTGGTTCAAAAGACCTTTCCTGGAGGGCTTACACTGCTAATTATAACTTCATTCCAGCACGAAGTGGAGAAGACCCAAGCCCTGTGCTTTGACCGCGAGCTGCACAGACAAAAAAAGCAGGCAACAAGAGGCAGAGGTGTCCTGCCAGAAACCAAGAATAAGCAAGCAGCCACCGGAACGGGCTGCACGCTCTTGAGATGAAGCATGAGAGTAGCTAACAGCACAGCCCTCAACATTCCCATCAATCCAGGGCTTTCAAGGGGAAGGATACTCACTGCAAAAGATTCTTTGGGTTAGATACTGCCAACGCACGGCCACAATCAGGGGAGAATCCCCAGCATGGGAAGAGTCCACACCATTGCAGCCCTGAGGAGAAGTACTTGGGGGTACTGGTGGATGAGAAGCTCACAACATGAGCTGGCAATGTGTGCTTGCAGCCCAGAAAGCCAACCGTATCCTGGGCTGCATCAAGAGAAGCATGGCGAGGGAGGGGATTCTGCCCCTTTACTCCACTCTCATGAGACCCCCCTGGAGTCCTGAGTCCAGCTCTGGAGCCCCCAACATAAGCAGGACATGGATGTGTTGGAGCAGGTGCAGAGGAGGGCCACGAAGATGGTCAGAGGGCTGGAGTACCTCTCCTACGAGGACAGGCTGAAGGAGTTGGGGCTGTTCAGCCTGGAGAAGAAAAGGCTCTGGGGTGACCTTAGAGCAGCTGCCAGTACCTGGAAGGGGCCTACAGGAAGGATCAGGAAGGATGGAGAGGGGCTTTTCACAAGGGTGTGTAGTGATAGGACAAGGGGGAACGGCTTTAAGCTAAAAGAGGGCAGATTTAGATTAGATATTAGGAAGAAATTCTTCCCCATGAGGGTGGTGAGGCCCTGGCCCACATTGCCCAGAGAAGCTGTGGCTGCACCTTCCCTGGCAGTGTTCAAGGCCAGGTTGGATAGAGCTCTGAGCAACCTGGGCTGGTGGAAGGGGTCCCTGCTCATGGCAGGAGGATGGAAGCAGATGATCTTTAAGGTCCCTTCCAACCCTTACCATTCTATCATTCTATGATTCTATGATTTTGCAAAATAAAGGTGACGAGACATTCCATTCCGGGTGCGCTGTGCTGCAGCAGGTAACGTGCTATGCTGTACACCACGTGAATTACACTGTTCTCCTCTTCCAGTACAGTGGTAAACCTCCGCATCACAGCGCTTACCTTGTCCTTGTTCCTCAGAATCAGTGGCACCTCATAGACCTCGTAGGGGACGTAGCTCTGAAACACCACCTCTGATGGGCAAGGCTGAAACAAGCTCTTATCCAGGTCAATCGCTGAGAACTGGAGATACAAGACAGACAGCAGTGAGAGACTCAGCTGCTGGGGAGAGATTCATGAACAAGGATCCTACACTGATGCCCACTGAAGTAAAGTCTCTCGGTCAGTACATCTGCCCAGCTCACTCTAGGGAAAGAGTAGCTCAGTCACCCACGTTCAGGGCCGATCAGAAGGCTCTGGACCACCTTAAGCAGGCTCAAGCTAAGCAGCTCTTCTGGTAGGTGTTTCTCCAGATTTCCTTCTCCAAAACACAAGGCAGCACTTGCCTCCAGCAGAGCCTTGTGCTAGTGTGGTCACACAGCTCCAGAGCACTTACCGAGACAGCCACGAGCACTCACAGAGCAAGAAAACCCCAAGTGTTTACATGAGACTCCATGAGAAACAATTTTGGGATGATTTTACTTTGAGACACAGACCAAGTCCCACACAGCCCCAAATATCTTTTTTTGATATAAAGCCTAGAAACCAGTAAGAAGAGAAGGGTACCAGAGGAGGTAAGGCCAAAAAAAAAGTAACACAGAAGTTAAGAAAAAGACAAATGAGATAAACGCTGGATGGTGATAAGGTTCAGCGTTTTTCTCAGCATTACTGGGCAACTTGGGTAAGACTGGACTTGGTATCTCCTTCTTCCACTAGCTTTAAGTTGATGCTTTACCGTTATTCTATAATTGCTGTTTTATTTAATGCTACTGCAGAAGCACATCTGAAAATGTATTCAAACTGAAAATATTTACAGAGGCATTACTTTGAGAAAATTCCTCCCCGCTCTGCCTCCCGTCTTCCAACATCGGCGTGCGTGCTCGGAAGATGTCAGCAGGTCTCCTGCTCCTCCAGATCTCCCATCCACGCCGAAGCCAGCAGCCGCAGCGTACAGCCAGCGATTTGCATGCTCCTCTGCTGCGTTCCCAACCTCCCATGCTGTCTGGGGCAACCCTTAACCAATCTGTTACAGGTCTTTCCCCGGCAATTTTCCGCTCAACAGCCTAAGTCAGTAATCTACCCGCTTGGGCTGTGTGTTGTACTGAGCAGTTCTGTTTGAAAAGCAGCTTTAAACACACATTTAAGTAAACATTGATCCAGATAAAGCACACCCACTACACTGCACAGGGCGATTCCCCTGTCCATCTGGCAGGATCCTGCAGCCTCCAAACCTCACACCCTGTAAGGGTCCCACATCTTGTTCCACTCAACAGCATTAACGCAGCTGGTTTTGTTAAATTGTGAGTAATTAGCACAGGCCCTCAGCCTGCAAAGGCCAATGCTGCTGCCATGGAAGGAGTCCTACAACCCCCAAGCATGTGACAGCACCAAAGCAGTGGCTATTGCCAGCAGGAGGGTGGAAAACAGCAAGCTCATGCCCTTGTGTCCTACCACAGCCTTCGTCCAGCACCATGCTTTAGAGACAGCAGCTCAACTCCAGCAAAGCCCACCAACTTCAGCAGAGGTTATTTATCTTGGCTTAGCACAGATCAGGTCTCCAGCATCTCTTTTCCCCCAGCAGAAGGAACTCTGCCACCAGCAGCAGTTTGAAAGGACAACAGGACCCCGTCAGCAAGGTATTTCGACACGCTGGAGGCAAGCCTGCCACAAGCACGCACTCTCTCCAAATGTCACAAACAGCAAGGAAAAGGGCAGGGAAAGGCTACCTTTTGATGTGAGGTTTCACTCATGTCTAACAGCTGGATAATCCGGGGCCGCCTCATCTCCCGAGTGCTGGCCAGCCTCTGCTTGGTGGTCAGAGACATCTCCTTCAGGAAGGCGACGGGAGTCAGCTGAAACACAAAACACCAGCAAGAGCTACAGAACTGCCTATGCTCAGCAAGGCTTTCCTTGTTCAAGTGCCACTGATGAATAATTTGTGATTCCCGCCACTAGGGTAGTCCTGGAAGTCCCATAAGCTACCTGCTGAAATATTTAACACCAGTAAATTAATAATACAGAGCAGAATACACATGCTCTAACCGAGTGGCTCTGTCCCATTAGCTTCTCCTTCATGATCTGATGTGACACATTTGGGGATTTCTGCTCTTCAGGCATTTGTTTCCTCTTTAGTTTTGCTGGATTAAGCCAGTGACCTTTGAAGGGAGCGGGGAGGAGTTACCAGAACTCCCCCAGCTCCATCCTTGCACAATGCTCACAGCCAACACACATGTGGAGACATCACTGCTGGGTGAGTCGAAGGAAAGCAGAAAAGCAGCCTTGTGCCCAGACCGAGGTGGAGAGGAATGCGTCCAAGTTGGGAGTTCTCTCTTTTTAACTAGCACTTGTTTTCTCTCTGTTCTGGCCTCACAGACCCCTCCACAGAAGTACACAGAGATATTTCCTTGACAGAGCCTCAGTGTTGGGTCACCTCTGGTCAGCAAAGGGGATGTGTGTAGATGGGAAGGAGGAATTGCCCTGACTCCATAGCTGTTTGCGGGGCTGGATCTGCTCTCCACGCAGGATACGAGACACAATAAAAGAGCTGCTTGGAACCTAGTCTATGTGGGACCAGCCACGTCTCTTGAGTCTTCAAGCAGACTTGGAGCAACCCACCACATGCCCAGCTGCCCAGAGGTATGGTCAGAGCAGCACTTGCAACTAGGCCTACATTACAGAAGATGTTACTGCCCACGATAGCAACAAGGATAGAAAGCAGCACACGCTCATGCTCCATCTATTCCAGAGCAATGCCCAGCACATTCATTTAACTTGGCTCCATTGGCCCATCCAGGTGAGACTCTGGACTTTCCCTGAAGCAGAACAGTCCATCCCCCACCGCAGCATGATGGCCACCTCCAACAGCAGCATGGCAGTGAAGAGATGGGGAGGTGGTGCCCAGCTTCACCATGCTGCTAGACAACTGGAGGGACAGGCAGAGCAGGGACACGGGGGCAGTTTCCAGCCTTACCACAGCTCCTACCTAGCCACAGCAGATACTTACAGTTACAGGCTCCTCTGCCTCTCTGACTAGCTTTGGATTACGAGGTGCTACCACGTTGCTCTGGAACCCATTGGACATTTTGGGGCGACGGAGCTTGCCAGTGGCCATGCCTCAGCTCACCTAGAAGGAGCGACAATGGGACTGGAGGGTTGGACTAGATGACCCACAGAGGTCCCTTCCAACCCCTACCATTCTGTGACTCTGAAATTCTATAATCCCATTCACGGCAGACTCCAAGGATACAGCTGTGTCTCCAGGCTCTGGCATCCTTCAGAAGTGGAGAACATAAGGCCTTCCCACCCCGTTTCATGAAGACGACCATATTTAAGTGACAGAGTTAAGATTCATAGAAGTCAAACCCTAGAACAAACAATCCCTGAGCCAAAACAGCGTTTTGCTGTGGGTGCAGTCCCACAAGCCAGACACACACCGGGGGTCTGCTGGCATTTCTCACCTTCCCCCCTTCCAGCACTTTTGGAACCCCATTTACTGGAATTATTAAACAAATCTCTACTAATATCCAAACTGCCCTTTATTATTCTCTAGCAGTCTTTTGGTGGGAACAGAAGGAAGCCAAACATCACTTAGTCACTTCATTTTGCAAGAGCAGCCGAACTGACACGACAGTGCGCCCGACCCCAGGAAGCACTCAGAGTGTTACGAACAGCCTGAAACCCAGGGATCGCTGCTGCCCCGAACAGTGACAAAGGCAGACCACTGTCCTCCTCTGCAAACCAAACATCCACCCTGGGCGCCAGGAGCCTGGTGAGGTTTCTAACTAATGGAGCACAGAGTTCAATACCCTGATTAAGAACTATAGATTCTCAAGGCTAATTTGGTTGTTTTAAGTTACAAAAAAACATCCAGCAAACATGACTCCTTCCAGGCATGAAATTACCACAGCGCCCAAGAGCATTCCTCCACAGAGAATAAGGACCCTAATTTTTACTTATTAACACCCAAACTCCAGGCTCCCTACAGGCAGAGGCTGTAACCGCAGAAATAAAAGCATTAAACCATTAAAGGAACATGAGCAACTAGCTCAAATATAAAGGTAATAGATGTGAAAACAGGGCAACTGAAGACTTTATCCTAACAACAGTTCTTTTCCCGCATCCTTATCCCGCAAGCAGCACAGGTTAACGGGTCGGTGGGCCATTCTTCTTCCAGCCCCCAGCCTGCCGACCGCCCCTCCATCTGCGCTGCACAAAGTGGGTGTGCAAGCGAGGGCAAGGAGAGAAGACAACTCCACAGAGCGGGTCTCAACCACCGACAAAAATCCAAGATAAACAGCTAAGCACTAAAATCCAAGCACAGCTAAGGACTACTTTGGACTAGAAATAATTCTCCCCTCCCTTTCTGGTTAAGTGGACCAGAAAAAGCTTGTTTTCTGGGACCTGACAGACCAGTGCTCTCGAACGGAGCTCTGCCCTAAGCTTTTTACGTCCTGACATGAAAGGAAATCACAGATCCTGTTCCCTCCTGCTTCCTTCTGTTCCACTTCACCAGTTTTATGCAGACTCGTTGCATACAGCAAGACATCATCTATACAAAGATGACCATGCCCTTCACCCAGTCACTTCCAGGCGATAAGGTCATTCCTTTACTCCCCAAACAGCGACAGTATTGGGCAGGTTTGTTGTGCTGGGCCCTTTACAGTGTTCGGAAACGACAAGGCTGCCATTTCCCCTTTGTTCTTGCCAGAAACACGGGAGCACAGCACTGTCCAACGGACATGCTGCAGCAAGAGCTAGGATTTAACGCTCGAAATAACTATTTTTCAAGAGAGAAATCTGATGGGGATGATAGAACATTAATCTGGAATTCAGCATTTTATTATTGGGTCTGGAGAATAACTGGATTATTCATTCCAATTTTCTAACTGTAATTTCATTTCACTTGAAATTAACCCTGTTCATCATGCCCACAATGCCTGTTTTCAGAGAGCTTCCCACCTCGACACCCCCCATCCCAGTCTCACAGCTCCCCCCATCCTCCAGCCCCCAAGCCCACAGGCATCCACCTCCCAGCCGAGGGGGAAAGGAGCAGAACCAAGAAACAGGCCACGTCTCCCTGCACAGGCAGGACAGACCCACAGCCACAAGGAAGCACACCCCAGCCCACCTCCTCTGGCTGGCGGGGGGAGATCCACACCTTCCCCCCCCTCTGCCCACCCCAGAAACGTGAAGGAGGATTGCAATGACGGAATGTTCGGGGTTGGAAGGGACCTCTGTGGGTCATCTAGCCCAACCCCCTGCCGAAGCAGGGTCACCCAGAGCAGGCTGCACAGGACCGCGTCCAGGCGGGGTTTGAATATCTCCAGAGAAGGAGACTCCACAGCCTCCCTGGGCAGCCTGGGCC
>Ga0065711_1035126_pt1 | contig 22771 bp, 13 predicted proteins | sample Hoacrofraction12_FD_59098 | JGI IMG/M metagenome (GOLD analysis project Ga0065711, IMG submission 59098) | Hoatzin crop microbial communities from Cojedes, Venezuela - Epithelial fraction 12 v2 (version 2) | ecosystem: Host-associated > Birds > Digestive system > Esophagus > Crop | place... | reverse complement strand
GACAGGACAAGGGGCAATGGGCACAAACTGAAGCATAGGAAGTTCCGTCTGAACATGAGGAAGAACTTCTTCCCTCTGAGGGTGACGGAGCACTGGAACAGGTTGCCCAAAGAGGTTGTGGATTCTCCTTCTCTGGAGATATTCAAGACCTGCCTGGACACGGTCCTCTGAAGCCCGCTGTAGGTGGGGTGGTTGGACTGCTTTGGCAGACGGGGTTGGACTAGATGATCCACAGAGGTCCCTTCCAACCTGTACCATTCTGTGATTCTGTGATTCTGTGAAAATACATGGAATTATTTGTAGGAGAGTGGTGGTGAGGGGCCAAAACAAGACTGTAGTCCCTATATATAGGCCAAGAACCTATTGGGCACCAAAGGAAAGGTCCCATGCTGAAGCATTTGAGGTCTAGAGAACCAACCCTTGTAATCATTCAAAGGGAAATTTGTGACAGCCATAATTATGTGGCAAGTCAGTGGCAAGGCCAAAACTTTGGTTTCTTGAGTAGTTTCTAATGATTAACCCACTTGTTTAGGACACCTATCAAATGGACAGCACTAGACCTAGAGGCAGAGACATAGAGGCAGATACGAGTGTACATGTAAGGAAATATCATTCTATGAGAGCTGGACACTGAAATTACTGCTATTGAGGTTAATGAAAACCTTTCCAAAAGAAGAGATTTCCACAATCCACAAGATTTGAATTTTCTGGGAAAGCATCAACTTATTTCAAATGTGACAGGAAATTAAAAAAAAAATAAAAAAACAGGGCTTCAATTTTTTAGCTTCTTTTCTGTGATAAGTTTTAGTTTTTAGGATGATAGTGATAAATCTAAACAGTCAGAACATTGCAGTGAAACAGTTCCATAACATTTAATTTTGTGAAAAAATCCCAAAACATTCTTCACCTGGGCCAGGACAACAGTGAACTGAGGGTCCCGGGATGTCTTCGGATTTTTTTCGTCAGTTAACTCTAGTACAACAAGGGGAAATGTACAGCCAGAGTTCGCCAATAAACCAAACGATCGAATGAGCTGCACAGGGATATTGTGGCCATACCCTTTGCAAACAAGGACATGAGTGTACATGCCAACACAATTACTTTGCTTGGATTTGCCAGGAGAAAATGGAATGTAAAGTAGTCTGTAAATAGCAAATAAATCTTGCTCCCAGTGTTTTATGTGTTTCCACCTTAGTCAGGAAGGAACTTTGGTTTTTTTAAACCTGAAGTTACCGCAACTAGCTCAAATGTGGTGTGTTAGTGGAAGAGAGAATGGAAAAAAAGTTTTGATTGTTCTGTCATTCCCTAGAGGAGGTCTTATCTCCAAATAAACCTTTTTAAGAGCTTGAACTTTATTTCTAAAGAAAAACAAATACATCCAGAAACTTAGGCAGACTCCTTCCTGTTCAGTACAGCAACTCTACCAAAAAGTGACATCACCAGAAAAAAAGGACTGTGGCAGGTGATGGAAACAATCTGTCCTACAGCTCCTCTCTCTAACTCCACACACTGAGCAAGCTAGAGATAAACCCTCTGTACACCTACAATGAACCAGTTGATGTAAAGGATAATTGTTATTTTTAACTGAAAAAGAGACTACAATTAGACTGTACATTCTTCAAAGTCTGGAGCAAATTTTGGGATAAAACTTCTTTCCCCATCTTCGTCTTTATTCCCTCCAAAATAGTTCCCAGGTTTTCACTGAGACTTGTAGCACTGCGTTCAGAAATGTCACAAAACTGGTGAATACGCTGTCTGCTCAGAACAGTTTGTTCAGCTCTGGGTCTAATTCTGTGTTGCAGTGTGCAACACAGTCAAAAATTGCCACAGTGGTTTATAGGGAAGCTCTGCTAATATCGAAGGGGCTTTTTTTTTCCTTTCCTTGTGAGGGGAAAATACGACTTTGCTAAGAGAATTATTCCACTATGCAGCCTTCAAGGCTGAGCTGACTGTAATGTATAGTTGACTTCAGAAGCCTAAACAGTTGATGCTTCATCTTTCTGCCAGGATATTCCTCTTCTCCAAAAACGCTATCAGTCTCTCTCTGAATGTATGCACAGCTGTAGTGTTTGAAGATGGTAGGTGAAGTATCTTGTATTAAACACTTGTAATTGTTTTTCACTGGTATGTGACCCGAATTTAGTAACATCTGACTGGCAGCTACTACCAACAGGATATCCCAGTGAGCAAGAGGAAGATCCTGTGTCAGTGCATTTGCTGGACTTAGACCAGCTGGGTTTCTGTTTTGTTTAATGTGTTCAGAAGTCTGCAAGGAAATCATCTGCAACGGGGAGAGTGCCAGAGCTTATCAGACAGATAAGAAAGCTGCCTAAGTTTCCTGAACCTCTCCGTGCATGAGAACATTCGCTGAGTGATTATGGCTTACACTGATGGAGTTGGGATGGTAAAAGCAACCAAGTCTTCAAACCTGTCTTGTTGGACACTGTGCGGTCCACATGTTTTCTTTTTCTGTAGCACAGATGACCCTTCATTCAGGATGAAGCCATACTGTGAAGTGAAATTCCTGTGTTATTTTTACCTCTGCTCATTTTCTCCATTGTGACTTGTCTTTGTAGAGAATCCTGGTACTATCAAGCAGTTTTATCCAAGACTCATTCTAATTTTCTGAAGAGCTGAGAAGATCTAGAATGTCATGGCCATTATTCAGTCTTTTTCTTCCAAATGCTAATGGTCAGCTCCATTTGCCATTTCTCTACCACCATGGCCTCAGAGAAATGTTATATGACAGGGAGTGAAAAGAACTTATGCTTGATCTTGACCTGAGGAATTTGGAAAATACTTTAGGAAAGACATGCCGTGCGGTTGTTTGCAATAGCAAGCAGCTGGACTCACAACCCAAAGGGCACTGACCTGTTTCATATGCCTAAAAAAGCAAGAGCAGATCTGCTCCTGTTGGAAACCTTCTTTGGTAGCAACACTGATGTCTTCCTACAAGGCCCCCAGCCATGTGAGGGCAAAACAATTGCAACAGGACTGTGTGAAAGTGAAGGACCTTTTAATGAACTCTTGTTTTTGGACTGTGCACAGGGCTTGATTCACATCCATGTATTAAAAAAGGTCACCACATTTGTTAGGAAAGAAAAGAAATGTACATCTGTGCTCCACTTAATTGCAAAGCCAAGAGCTGTTGAAAGGGACAAAGTTGCATCAATTTACTGTTTTGTCAGACTGGTGAGTTAACAGTGAAGGTTAAAAGATGGTGAGAAAAAGAAATGGATCCTCCAAAATATAAATATTTCATTAGTGTGATTACTTCAATGCTACCTAGAAAGCTTTGACAGGTTAAAGAACACAAAAAAATAAATAAAATATTTTCCATCCTGTCCTACCTGAATTCCTTTTCTTACTGATTTCAGAGCAGTCACCATATGAAAAAAATGGTGAAACACACCACACTTCTCTTGACTTTGACTTCCTTCATGTGTTTGTTTGAAGTATTCTTAAAGCATTGCTCTTCCTTCTTCCAGTCGATAAGCATTTAGTGAGCAAAGAAATCCCTTGCCCAAAGCGCACTCAGATCAGGGAGCAACATAGCCAGTCAGTCAGATGGCAGGTCCAGAAATAATTGCTAGCCACAGGACAAGGTGATATGGCATCTGTAACACAAGATAAATTTTGGGCTTAAAGACCTCAGCATTTTAGTTTACAGCAGCAATGCATTTTCAAAATGAATCTTCCAACTGTTTCCAGTTGCTGCACTCTGGTTTGCATTTAATGGTGGTCGCAGAGCATGCGATCTGCATTTCTTTTGACAAAAACGAAACCAGAAGATTGTGTCTGCAAGTATATGTCAAGTTCTTCAATGACAAATGGTTGTTCAACCAACAAGGAAGGAAAAGGGTTAATCTGACATAAGACCTGTGAAATATATATGAATGCAGGCTTTGGGAACTCAGCACCTAATGTTTCATTCTATAGATCTATTGAATTTAGTCTGAATCTGTACTGGTGTCACTAAGGTCTCTTGATAGTCAAAGGAAAGAAACAGGAAATTCTGAGACATGAGTCATCTAATCTGATTTTTTTGTTGTCTCAAATTTATGTATTAAATGAATTATGCTATAGAAACACTCATTTCTCCCCACTGAATCTAGACAACAGGCTCTGAGGTAGCTGTTCTTGGTCACATCAAACCCCCTTTAGATAGCGTGGAAATCCTAGTGCACTAAGAGAATTCTATAGGCTTAAAATCTGCTAACTTATTTATCAAATACCTGCTTAAATTCACTTAACTGATCCTCTCAGTGGCTAATTTTATTTATGTGCCCTGCCTGCTGTGACCAACACAGCAGTCTTTTCATACACAACTGAAGTATTAGGCTATCTAAACTCCTTTCCACTGTCTTGTAAACTTCTCATGTGAGGCCTTGTCCAGGACAGCAGATCAACTCAGACTTAGCTCAGTGCTGTTAATGACTTAAAATGCACCAAGGACTTCTTTAAAGATCTCAGAAGTCTCAAAAGCAAAACTAATTTTTGGTTTTGGAGACATGATATTCCTTCTTGGAAGACTCAGTGGGAAAATGCTGAGGGGCATCTACTAGTCTTCTCTAGCACAATTAAAAGATGTATGAAACTTTATAGTCCTGCTGACACATTTATACTTTCTGCAGTTTTGATCCTCGCCTCCTCTAAGAGAACCTATCTTCCTTTTTGTCAAATTCCATTCCCCTCTCACCCTCTCATTGTCCATTTATTCCATTAGTGCTGCCCTTCACCAATCAGATGGTGTCACTGTTGAGCAATGAAAACCTTTTTTTTTTTGAGATGTGCACACTGATAACCAAAGTGATTTGCTCGTAGCCCAGGAAGTAAAAGACTAAAACCTGTAGTGTCACCTCTGTATTGGTAGTGCAGGACCACTTCTCCCACTGATACGTCCTGCTTCATTTTCAGCTGTGACTGATACTGAGAAATTAGATCAGTCTCAAACAAGTACTGCAGAACACCTGTTAATAACAGGATCCGATTTGACTGTAGGCCAGAGCTACAGGCGAGCAGCTCTTCAGTTGAGATCAAATGTGTTCCTTTCCCTGTGGATGGAGACAAATGGCCCATCACCATGACTACCACAAAAGAATCACTGAAATATGTGCTTGGAAAATGGTTTTAGATGAATTAACACATTTTAGAGTCAGAAGTACAGCTTTATGCACAGCAGTATGGGCAGAAGGAACTTGCCCAGGTTGACCACATCAGACCTTTACTATGGTCTCTGCCTTCCACAGACAGAGTTGTGTCTTCGTCACAGGTGAGCCCAGAAGAGAACTCTAAGATAATAGTGATCAATTAATGAAACAGGTTATTAAGGACAGATGGGGGATTGCTAGGTCCTCCTACCTGGCCTCTCAAACTCTCACCTCCCTGGCTATAGACTGTTCCCTTCTAGGAAAAATATCTGGCCAGGATCATTGCCTTCTAGCACAGCACCAAATGTGAAGTACCTTCATGGACTCTAATCACATTCTGTATGGTACTGAACTTCACCTCTCACTACTGATGCCTGTGGCTTCATAATTACGTTTCTATCCCCATCAATCTCTACCACATATCATGTAGCCTTGTTACAGCTTCACTATGTTGAACTTTTTTTTTTTTTTATGCCTCTGCCAGTGGCTGGCATCTTCCTCAGATGCCTCCTGTACCTCAGACTCGCTTTCTTTTTTCAGACTGTTTCTATTGTAGGCCTCCATTTTGAGTGCTTTCTTGACTGAAAGTGAAATATAGGAGGAACATCAAAATCTGCCTCTCAGAATTGCATATTTCCAGTTATTGCCTTACTGTGTTACATCTAATTTGGACAGCTGTTCCAGGGTAAGGACCACACATTTTCTGTCCATATCCAAGAAAATATACCTTTGGAGTAGGGGAGATGAGGTACTGCAGATCTGATAAAAATGTACATAAACTTCATCATGACAATCCCTAGTTCAAGAGTGAAATGTCTCATTCTTTTTAATTAGCCTAAAAAGTTTTACATGCCTATGCAATCTACACTGCCCCTCCACATTGACAGTATAGTTACAGCAAGAAGTGTTCACAGTTGTCACCATTTGACTCAGGGACTGACCAGGACGCAACAAAGAGTGAGTCCAAACATGGACATCACTGCACCAAGAACACAGGCTTTCTTCACCCTGGAGGAGTATAGCCAGATAGACTTGATGTCAGCAGTTTCTGGGGTTAAAGCCAACCTGTTTCACAAGTTCACGTGGAAGAGGAAAAGCAAGAAAGCAAGAGAGAGAGTGATATTAAATGACAATCCAGTGCTTAGGGAACTCACCTCAGCTAGAGAAGACCACAGTTTGCATCCCTTCTCCAAATCAAGCTAAGCTGACACCTGAATCTCTGACTCTGTGGTCATAGCTGAATGCCCTAATGCATGTTTATGCCTAGTCTTTGTTCTTAGCATCATGAACATTTTTGAAAAAAAAAAAAAACAAAAAAAAACCTCTGGGTTTTTTTTTTTCCTACCTTCACTGCAGAATGAAAACCACTTTTGAAGCCTTGTTCTTTTATTTTTTTCTCTCTTTTTCCTGTTTTCCTCTCTATTTTGTGAGAGTCCTTATTTTTAGGCCAACCCCACCTCCAACTCCAGTTAACATCATAGGCCATTTGACTTGCAATGAAGTGAAACTGATTGCAGCCCATAGAAAGCAACATTGCACAGACACACTAGTCTGCTTCTGCTTACAGGATCCAGGGGGATGATCCTCTGTGTGATAAAGGCCATTTCTTTTTCAAACTTCCTTTTCCTCTCTGTTGAGTGAAATAGTACTGTCCTTGAAGGAAGTGAAGCTTCAGATTACCACTTAGAAGAATCTGATCCCTGCCTGAAAAGACACCATTATATATTTCCTTGTGGTGTTGCCATTGCTCAGGTCTCTAATTAGCTGCACCCCTGGACTGTTTTGTTGGTTATTCTACAGTAATGCGTCTTAGATGAGGCCACAGGTCTACTGGAACAGGTACCATACAAACAGATCGCAAATTACATGTTGTCTGTCCCAAACAGTGAGTTGTCAAAGGTCACACAAGAAATTACAGGCAATGGTCAGAACCCAAATCTCCTGTATCCTCAGTACAATACATTAACTAAAAGATCTCCCACTTGCAATAATTCCTATGGCTCAGTGACTGTTTTTCTAAAACACTAGATGCAATAAATTACATGTGAGAAGGAAAATGTGCCTTAGCAAGGAGAAGAGCTGAAAGTACAATTGTGTGCGTGTGTGTGTGTATGTATGTTGGTAGGAAGGTTGTTTTGTTTTTTTGCTGACACAGATGAAATGCAAAATAGGAGAAATCTGGTTAGCCTAAGCTGTCACCTGATACAGAGTGAAGCAGATCAATATAAAGCTTTATGTTAGACCTTGCATGCCAAGACAGTAACTCTGAAAAGACAACGGAGTAGCACAAGAAAAATAAATACATGGTTAAATGGATGGCTGTAAAAAAGAACTTCATGAAGGTTATTGGACATCTGAAGAGGGTTTTACTGAGAGGTGGAAAAGAAATAGTCACGTTCCAAAGAAAAATAATTTGGAGACATTGTTACTGAAGAAAAAGAGAAAGCCTTCAAACAAAAACCCTCCTTTCTGCCCAGACAAAGAATCAGCTTCATGTTCCCAGGTAGAAACAGACAAGAATAAAGTATTTAGATCAATGAAATCTTCATCAACCAAAAGGTTAATAAAGGCGATATCTTTTTAAATTCATCTCTGGGCCTTCCATACGTGGGAGATAATAAATTCTAGACCATCTTTAGAGAGTTCGTATACAGACTTCTTCAGACTGAATGGGGTTTCCCCCTCCTCCAGGAAAACTAATTGCGAACTGCACACTTGAGATTCTGATAAGTCAATCCCATGGACGAGCAAGGGTGATATTTACAGAGCTATCACAGAGAAGGTACTTCTTGATAAAACTGGCTTGAAAATTGTGGAGACAATAAAGTGGCACCTTTCAAGCAGCAATCCAAATTAGAAGAGAAGAGTTTGAGCCAATATTTTCAAAGAAAAATTTACCATTATCCCGCTACAAGTTCCCTAGAATAACTGCAGTATTTTGTCCAAGCCTCCATTCAAAGCAGATTTTGTCCTTCAATGCTGCTCAGAGATGGAGAAGTGATAGTATTCTTGTTCAGTAGATGAGGAAACTGAGACAGAGAGAGACTACATGAGCTGTGCAAAGTCATAGAGGAAGTCTAGGGCCAAGTCAGGAATAGCAGTCGGACTACAGAACTCCTGAGCCTCCATCCAGAGGTTAAAACTAAGGATGCTATTTAACCAAGGTTAATTTTTAGGGTCGCAGTATCATATCTCTCAATTGTCCACCAACCTCAAAGTACAAAGCTTCCGGTACTGAGTCACATAACAAGGCGTGCATTGGAGAGTACAGTCATGGCATATAGGGTCATGCACTGCGGAGAAGCAGGGGTGAGAAGTTGCCATCCCAAAATCTGTCTGTAGTGGGTTTGCATGGCAAGGTTTTGATAGTGGGGGGCTACAGGGATGGCTTCTGTGAGAAGCTGCTAGAATTTTCTCCTATGTCCAATAAAGCCAATGCCAGCCAGCTCCAAGATGGGCCCACTGCTGGCCTAGGCCAAGCCCATCAGTGATGGTGGTAGCATCTCTGTGACAAGATATTTAAGAAAGGAAAAAACCCTGCATAAGGGCATTTTGCAGCCTGAGAGAATAGTGAGACTATGTGAGAGAAACAGCCCTGCAAACACCAAGGTAGGTGAAGAAGGACAGGTAGGAGGTGCTCCAGGTGCCGGAGCAGAGATTCCCCTGCAGCCCATGGAGCAGACCATGGTGAGGCAGGCTGTTCTGCTACAGGCCATGGAGGTCCACAGTGGAGAAGTTATCCACCTGCAGCCCAAGGAGGACCCCACGCCAGAGCAGGTGGATGTGCCTGTGACCCTGTGGAACACCTGTGCTGGAGCAGGCTCCTGGCAGGACCTGTGGATCCATGGAGAGAGAAGCCCACACTGGAGCAGACTTTTGGCAGGACTTGTGACCCCATGGGGGACCCACACTAGACAAATCTGCTCCTGAAGGAGTGCACCCCATGGAAAGGACCCATCCTGGAGAAGGTCATGAAGAACTGCAGCCTGTGGGAAAGGCTCACATTGGAAAAGTCCATGGAGAATTGTCTCATGTGGGAGGGACCCCAAGCTGGAGCCAGGGCAGAGTGTGAGGAGTCCTCCCCATGAGGAGGCAGGAGCGGCAGAGACAACGTGTGATGACCTAAACACAGACCCCATTCCCCACCCCCGTGTGCCGTTCGAGGGGAGGAAGGAGAGAAAATCAGGAGTGAAGTTGAGCCCAGGAAGCAGGGAGGTGTGGGGGGAGGTGTTTTTAAGACTTGGGTTTATTTTTCATTATCCTGCTCTGATTTGACTGGCAATAAATTAAGCTAATATCCCCAAGTCGAGTCTGTTTTGTCCATGATGGTAACTGGTGAGTGATCTCTCCCTGTCTTTACTCGACCCATAAGCCTTTTGTCATATTTTTCTCCCGTCCATTTGAGGAGTGGGAGTGATAAAGCAGCTTTGGTGGGCACCTGGGTTCCAGCCAGGCTAAACCACAACACTGTCTAATATCACGGTCCTCAGCTGGTGCAAAGAACACCCGCACAAACCTTTGAGATGAAGTTGGAGGGCTGTGTCATCAGCTGTGTCTGGCAGGTGGATCTTACACAGAAGAGGTGTCTCCATGTCCCACTGTTGAGTGCATAGCTGCTGCAGTGATGGTGCTGGGGAGGGGAGAAGATCAGTGAACCTCATATATAAGTTCAGATTTGTCTGTTCTCAGCAGTAGCAGAACCGTAAGCCACATAAATGCTTAGGAGCTAGAAAGATTAAAGGCTTGGCAGGAACCTGTCATGGCTTCCCATCACATCTTCATTTCTGAAAGCAATGAACAAACCATGTTTCTGATTCTTATACAGGATTCCTCCAGAAATAAAGTGTGTCCCTATATTGCAGGAATAACAGGTTCTCAGATGAGATTTGCAGCTTAGAGCAGGCCTAGTAGAGAGGTGCACGAAATCTTGAATTACTGTTGAAAGTTTTCTCATCCTTTGACGGTAATAGTAGTAGAAGGCAGAAAGCCAGACAGCAGCATGACTGAGTAGCAAGGGATATCAGTGTATGCTAACAGCATATTGGCACTGTCAAATGTGCCTTCACAGCTGGGAGCTAGAGCATCCACCTGCACTCACCAGGCAGATCACGCTTTTGTAGCATGCAAGGTATTGAATCCTTCTGGCTGTGCAGACAACTATGGGGACAGGGCTGCACCCACCCCAGCTTGTTATGGTGTATGACGCCAAACATTCTCCTCTCTTTTTCAAGCTCATTCATTCTGCCTGCTTCATCAGGGAAACACTGCACATCTGTACTGATGTGCATGTGGTTATGTTTGCAGTTTTAGGGCTGAGTTGGTAAGTACGTTCCCAGTAGCATCTCCTGGTCCCTTTCTATTCCTTAGGGAAGCGTAGGCTGTAAGGCAACGCATGAAGCAATGCTGAGGAGGTGTGAGCATAAACCAGCAAGGACTAACCAGAAGGGGAAAGACAGAGCTGAATGCTGCTCCAGAATCTCACCCTGCTGTCTCTTTCAAAATCTTGCACTGTCTCTTTCAATAACCTGGCCTGGGGAAACTGCTTTATTACTTTCCTTGAGGCTGGATTAAACTTTACATCAGTTCCTTAGGGTAAGAGGATACAAGACTCTCACATATCTGCCTGAGCTACCTACATCTTGGTTCCCAGCACCAATGGCAGTAACTTAGTGGATGCTGCACAATCTTTGACCATTTGTTGATACTCCAAAACAAGGGAGGGAGGAGAGGAAACAGAAACAGTCAGACTCTTGGCTCCAGTGGTTTCCTGTGCCTTGTCAAGGTCAGAAGGGCAATGGTCCCCCCCAAGTGAAGGGAAAAAGACACACAGCTTCACATAACTGTTCTTGGAAATGGAATTTCACGCTCAAGGGTATGAATGAACCTGCAAAACAACACCCTTCCCTTCTGAAACGTGGGCTTCCGTCAGTTCCTACCAGCATCCCCTTTATCTTTCTTCCCTTTCCTTGAACATGTGTGACAGAACACAGCATTTCCCTGCCAGCATCAGGGCTGCCACTGATGATGCTCAAAACTATTGATTTCAGCTACTCTTCAGAGCTCTTCAGCCAACAAGGAGTTGCACTCATTTCACAGGGTAGCAGGACCACAAAAGAACAAAGAGGAAAATGGGTTTCCATGTAATTGTGGAAGGAATGGGGAATGCAGAGTTTGAAAAGCAAAATTACAGCCCAAGGCTGTTGTATCCATTGTTATGCAAATCGGCATGAACACACCAAGTTCCCAGCAATGCCCACAGGCACCAATTTTTAATTAGAAAATATCTGAAACGTTCAGTGTGCCCATACGGGCACTGAAACACCTGTGAGAGTCCCTGTTCCTCCACTGGGTGTGACAATACACAGACCGGTGCCAGTTCCAACACGGAGATCCTCAGTGAAAAGTCCTACTGTGGTGAGCAAGAGAAGGGTTTGGAAGAGTGGAAGTCAAGTGCCGAGGGAATGCTGGACAACACATGAAGGTCAGATTTGTTCCCTGCAGAACACACTCCTTGCACACGCTGGGCCTGAAAGAAAGTTTTTCTTGAAGAAAGTAACAGTGACATCAATGCCTTAAAAAACTCCAAGAAGCTTGTTCAAGAAAGTTGTTAAAGTAAGCTCATCTTCAACCATTTTGTGTATGTATGGGCCAGGCTGAAGGCAGAATGATCAGTTGTGCTGCTCCTTGCAGCTTCTACTCCACTGAAGATCAGCTCTTGTTATTCCTTTCACAGACAAATAAATATTCCAAGATCTTATGTCTACCAGCATTTTCATCCCTATCATGTGCTGGAGCATTTAAGGCATGCTGAAGCCTGCTGGTGCGGACTAATATAGCAAAGCTGTAAGCATCTATATGCTTTCAACATATCTTTTAACATTAGAAGAGTATTTCATGTAAAAAACTCTACCAGGTGAACTCACTCTCCACCTGACATTAAATTTGGCACTTCAGACATAGTTTGTTCTTATTAATTCTCACAGGAGCCCTTGGCCCATCCTAGAATTGTAACAGAAGTGTTGCACCCACGGGCAAAGAAATGATGCTTCCACTCTTTTTTCTCTACAAGATGCTTCCATTCAGAGTTTTTTCTGAAACTGAGCATGCACTGAAACCCACTGGTCTTGCTGTACCATGTAGAAGGTTTCCCATATGAATATCCCATGTGCTTCTGTAGCAGAGGACAATAACAGCTGTCATGCACAGAGACTTTAGCCAGCTTTAGATGTGGATAGTGCATTCATCCCCGAATACACGAAAACAATCAGGTGGCAGGTACAGGACTCAAAGTCAGCCTGTTAGTAAAAAAAACCTAAATTGCATAAGGCTGAAATCATCTTGTACTCACAGTGAGTTGTCCTTGACTTGCACTGGCAGGAATGCATTGTACAGGGAGTAAAATAGACGATTAGGGAAAACAGAAATGACAGAAGATGACTGTGAATTTGGATCAAGGTAAAGGTTTCTGTACGACATTCCCTTTTCCAAAGTTGTTTCCAGATATCTAAGCAATTACTTGGACCTCTTTATTATGAATGCTATCTCCATTACATCCCTTTAGGGCAAGCAGTATTCTGTTTCCTCTCCCAGATGGCAAATAACTGTAGTAGATATGTAGTAATTGACACAAATACAGGAACATAAAATATCTGTGGGTCTAGGCTTCCTACAGGTCCTTGTGTTGTCCTTCCCTCCACTCCTTGCTGCTTCCATGAGCAGAGTCAGGGCTGCAGCCTGAGCCGTCCCTATCAGAACAGCACAAATGCTTTTGCAGACTCGGCTGCAGAATGATCCTGCTGGGGAGGCAAGGAAGGTGGCATGTAACTTGCTGTCTGCCACGCCGAGAAGCAGCAGCTTCCAGTGCAACACGGTGCTGCTCTGCAGGGTGAAGAGTTGGCTGCATGCAGACAGGCAGCCCTGCCTGTCAGCTCCTTCTCTGGCTGCCCTGATAAACTCAGCCAATTACACTAATGGAAGAATTGCATCAAAGTTCTGCCAGTGCTTTTCCTTTCCTGTGGTTTGCACCCCTTCATTTCAAAAATAAATGCTTGGAGGTCACTGTAGCCTGATTAAATCACAGGAATATACAGTGTCTGTTTTCAAAATTCTGTGACTACTAATTAATTTATGTCATCAGACAATTATTTTCTACCTCATTAACCCATGAAATGTGAAGATTGTGTCAGCGTTTTTGCTGACAGTCTTGCACTCATTAGTTTGTAACCTTGACCAAAAAAAAAGAGAGGGAGACAGTGCTACTCAACAACTTGCAATGTGTGTTTGAAGCAACAGGTGCTGCAAACTGGAGTTATTTTCACATTCCCCTTGGTGCTAGATGACTGAAATACCACGACATGGAAATTTCTCTCACTCATGATTTGATGACTAAGAGGACATGAAAGGGAAGAGTGGGGAAGTGGAGCAAAGAACCGTGAGGAGGGCTGTTCTAGTGTGCACATACCACAACAGAGTGTCATCATGTGCTCCTCCTGGCCTGATTTCTCAACCTGAACAGCAGAACGCACACAAGGTATTCAGGTCAGGTGATGGGAGTTTCATTTCTCAGATTATACGACAAGAATATGAAACAGCTCTTTGCATGGGAAACTGTGGCACATCACAGTCAGGGTAGCAAGTGGAAGTGGAAAAGAAGGCAAACTTGAGCTACCTGGCCCAACAAGACCCTGCCAACAACCATGTGCTTCCAAGGAATTTCCCCACGTTAAGTACATATAAATAAACAAACGGTCTTGGTGATCAGTTAAATGTTTGTGAGTAGGAGTCAAAATTCCTTTGTCCTTGACCGTTTGCTGACTTCCAATATGTTAGTTGCTCACCTGATTTATTTTTTCACAATTCCCTACTCTTCTTTTTTTTCAGTTAATCTGTGTTAAGGTTAATATTTCTTAACATTTTAAATTTGAAGAAGCATTGTTCAGCAGTAATACTGGCCTTTTAGTCAGTGCAGTGCAAAATTTTGCATGGAATATAGATTAATTAAAAAACATCATTCTTAAAAAAGACCTGTGAGAGACGTCTCCCTGTCAAGTAAATTGAAACATTTGGGCCAGGACACAATTTTTCTTCTTGCTGTTGCACTTGATGTCAATTGTTTGAGTCCAAGTTCCCATTGACCCATTTAGGATGATCATTCTTGTTGGCTTGAATGTTTCCACTGTTCAGGAGCCCTCAGTGATGGAAGATAAAGCTTATCCATGAAAGGAAAACTAAAGTACAATGTGTACAATCTACATTTCTTATTGGTCATCTCAGACCAAATGATACTTTCGTCAACTGAGTTTTTCCAGTCTTAGCTACAAAGCCACAGCTGACCTGTTCTGGTGCTGGTGCTGGTGACTTTCCTGTTTCGAGCAGACAGATGACTTCCAGAGTCCCCTCCAACAAATCTTTATAAATAAATAAATAAATGTCTAAGTGCTACTGAAGTGACATTTCTCCACACTTCATTCCGTTTGCTGTTTTGTATTACGGTAACTTGGAACAAAAATAAATATTGACGTATTAGAATTCCCAGAGAGCAGAATTTCTGAGCTTCTATCAGAATTACTGAGGTTGTACACAGGAATCTGACTTGTTCTTAACTACCTCTTAATGGTCATGCCCAGTGGCTAAGAATTCCAGCAAAAAAACTGATCTGAGAGAAAAGAAGGTCATGAGTTCAAGGTAGCAGATGAGGCCCCAGGAGAACTGCCTTTGTCACAATCTGGGCAATCCTGACAGATTTACTCATACTTTACTTACACCCTGTGCCCTTCAAAAATAAAAAAGGAGAGTAGCCTAATAACGTAATTAAATGCCTAAGGTCAACGATACAAACATTCTTCACTGTGATGTTAAAAGACGCTGGAACATCTCAGTCAAATGAAGTTTCTTCCAAATGCTTATTGAAGACAACACACTACAGAAGGGTTTCCAGTTCATAAGAGCATTGTTAAAACTCAGGGCATTCTGTCCATGTCTGATCAGAGGGAGAAAAAGACCTTTTTTTTTTCCTTTTTTTTTTTATTTTTCCCTTTTGTAAAAGTTCTCCCAGCTTTTTGTCCTAAAATCAGTGCCAAAAAAAAACCAGTTTTGAGGCTTGATAACTGGACAGAATAGAACAGACACCATAAAAAAAAAATTCTGAAGTCAAAATATCAAGTTTTCTTAATTAACTATGCAGGAAAATTCCCCATTTTATTAGCTTAAAATCTAGAGAGATGTGAAACTTCACAGTTTCAGTTCACAGAACGTAATGAAAACATTCTTAGATTTTGATTTGCATGGGGTCACATTTACAAAGCTTCTCTAGAGTTTCATATTCAAAGAAATTAGACATTCAGGTATCAAAACCAGGGTAAAGTATTGGCTCCACTTAACTCAGTGGTAGCTTTTGAAACTCATTGTTTGGTTGGTTGAAATTTGCTGAAACTGGTAAATTCACATTGGTGAATTTCCGTGCAAGTCTTTTCATGTTACTGCTGAAATGTCAAATGATCCACCCCATAGGGAAGTCCAATAGACTTTAACTATAGTTAAATTAATAGTTAAAACAGGAAATAAAACAGTCCCTGGTAAAAATGACATAAAATCTAAGGGACTGTAATAGAGAATTATAACGTGTCTCCACATTTTATGAGTTTGCTCATTAAGCTCCACAGCAGAGATAAACTTCTCTATTAAAGTCTACTGTAGGACTTTAAAGAAAATCTATATTATTTTACCACACCAATGGTTGGATGTTCATAGCAAGATCAGGACACATTGTGCTAAGTACTACACAAGCATATATTATACAGCCCAATATCTGAAAGTTAGATTTAACAAAAAAAAATCCCACTCTATTTAAAACTTATGAACAACTGAGATTTTTACTCAGCTATTCAATGCTCATATTTGTTTTTAGCACAGAAATTTTTGAAAATCGTATTTTTATAAAAAACATGTACTTTTAAAAACATATCTATTCATGTGTTTTTTAAAGCAGTTCTACCCTGTTACAACCTCTTGCCCTCTCAGGTTGATGTAAATATCCAACAGCGTGTCACAAAACCTTTTACAAGAACAAAATTCACCTTGGGGCTGACAGTATGCCTGTGGAATATCACTCCAAAGAAGGTTTATGGTGGCTTGATAAAAACATTTGAAAACATGGAGTTAATAAATCAGTATCTCTTTGACCACAACACAGTGTCACTTCTCTTCTACAGCAGGTTTTTTCTTCTTGTGGAAAACCAGTCCATTTTCTTAAGCAGTGGTACGCTTTTAGGAGTATATGGGTGGTATATTAAAAGCCCATAGGTTGCCTTTTTTGCTTCTTCCATAAATATTGATTTCCAGTAAATAGGCAGAATTTCCCAGAGTCCCCAAATAGTAATAGTAAACTGATGAGTCTTGGAAGGGATTGACGTCTTCGACACCAGGAAATCAGCCAGCGTGCCAAGGAGATCCCCTTGCTTTAAATTATGAAAACCAAGAGAATCAGCGAGATTGGTGTCCCCTCCCCTACTGTGTCCCATGCTCCCCCCTCCTCCTCATTTAGTAAAAACAGTGGTAAAGAATAAAAGAAGAAGTTCTGTTTTCTGCCAACAGACTTTGAACCCACTTCCATCCTCCCTCCTGATGCTGCTTCTGAGCTTTGTACTTCCTGAACCACAGAAGTGCCTACACATTCAATTTCCTGTCATTAAGATACGAATACAAGCTTTTAGATAATTTGAGTGTTTAGAACTCTAATGGTCTAATGCTCCTTTCTCTCACGTCAGATCTATCACACTATTATTGTTCAGATACTGTAGTTTTACCAGAGTAACTAGCATGAGAGGCCTAAAGGCCTCAGGTGAACCAGCCTATATAAATTATGCTGTTTATAGCTATTCTTGCTTCCGACACACATCTGAATGCATGTGATGTGGTTTGGGGTGTGGAGATAAGTACGCAGCATGACATCCCCATTGGAGGAGTATTATTTTAAGTTTATTGTTGTGACCGATTTTTCCCCTTCAGCTGTGAATCTACCAAAAGGTGCTCAGACCCATGAGAGTTGTTTCAAGGCAGGTTCCACACAAAAAGAAAGCTGAATTACACAACTGTCCCAAATGAACTGGGGCAGGAGGTGGAAAATGTGTCTCTCTCTGTCTTCCTACTGCACGTGTAATGGGACTTACTGTGTTAGGTTGGTTTGTGGGAGATTATGTGACAACAGCCACGATCAGTGCTTGCTCTTATTCTGAGGCCACCACCCACCTGATGCACAGAGATAAACAAGATCTCACCAACTGCAGATGTTTACTTTGAAGATACGACCTTCATGGGTGTAAAGCACCCTAGCTCTGCTTGCTTCAGTAGAGCTATGGGATTTCAGTATGAGAGCCAGTTTGCAACTGGAGACGCATGGTTCAAGGAAGAGGAGGCCAGACCACAACCTCCTCTTCCCATTCTCCTCTCTCCATCACTTGCTCATGGGACAAGTTTGCTCAGGTTGACGTGGGACAGTGCAGCTCTGGACCTCAGCCCTTCAGTCCGCTGTGACCCAGTTACACCCCATGCTATGCACACTGCTGGGAAGGTGGCATTTTCACCTGAATTTCATCAGATCTGGCAGTGTGCAGCAGGTGTCAGCACTGAGACACAGCCCTTTTTTGGGAAGAAGCAACCCTTCTCCTAAGCCTAAATTCTATTTATTTTCCCATCTCTAACTCAGGACTTAGTTGGGGGACATAGAAATTATGGTGGCCTTCTGCACAGGCTAAATTCCAGCTTTGGTGAGGACAGAGACAGGGCTCTTTGGTGACCACCGCCTACCCATAAAGAACAATTTATTATTGCAATAGTATGTTCCTAGAGGTATTCTTGGCAAGATGAAATTGAAGATCAGGAAATAACCAAACAAAACTAAAGCAAGAGGGCTCAGTTAAACACTGAAATCTGGACAAAACCCATAAAAATTCCAACATCCTTCCTTTTGTAGTCCCCTGTAATAAACAAAACACAATGTCATTGGAAGCTAAGAGTTCAGTGAGATTGAAACTGGACCAAAAGCCACTACAAATAGAGATAGAGAAGGTTCATGTATGGGGTTGTGGATAGAGGGCTTATATATTGGAAAATCAGCTGGAAAATTCTAGGTAGTATTCCAGCATATCTATATCTATCAAGTTTTTTAAAAAAAAAATTATAATCTCATTAAAGTGTGAACTACTAAAATTAAATCTTCCAACACACTTTCCTGAGAAACAGGAAAAATTTAGCACTGATTACCATCTACATTTTATCTGCCCACTCACCTGAAGCAAGTGATCTCTGTAAAAGAGCAGGTAGCATATCATTAGGGATTTTTAACGTTTTATTTAAAGATGGTGAAGTACAGGTGAGCAGACCCTGCTCATGAAAAAGTTTAATGCCTGTTGTTCAAGGCTTTTGGAAAGGTTACATAAATAGGTCCTATCATGCACAGAAACGGTCTCTACCACATACACAAAGAGCAGTGATGTGGTACCAGATATAAGGTTTGGGAAGGCTAAGCAGGGATGTCACTCTGCTATGGCATTTGGGTTTCAATGCTTGCTTGAGTGCTCGGATGCAGGGTGTTGTTGGAACTGTAGATACAGTTGATGCTAATGAGATTCAATGGATCCTCTCATCTTTCAAAAATTATGTCATTTGTCACTGCAGCTAGACTTCCAACAGAAAGTTTTGGGACTTTTGTTCTCCTGACAATGAAGGGGAAGTTCATTCTTAAATGTTATCTACTGGTTTGTCCACAGTGTCTTTGTAGAAGGGAACTTCATTGACAGAATGGATATAGTATGTCACCAGACAGGGACTAGAACTACAGAGAAAGGGTTTAGCTAAGCCATGAAAATGAGCGTGCTTTTACAAGTTTTCCTGCTGTGCAGTGAGACACAGGAGACTTAAAAATCTTTCACGCACGGATAAAAGACTATATCACACCACAGCATTTCAGTAGTGAGAACATCTGCTTGTGATGCAGAAATTCCAGGTTCAAGGCCTTACTCTACCTAGTTCAGAGCAGGAACTTAAATTTCACTCTCATCCACTGCAGGTGAATGCTCTAGCTACTGAATAATTTCTCTAGTGCAACAAATGTTTATTTAAATAAAGTTGGAAAAGTCCTAAAAAAAGGCCCAAGAAAGATGCACCTTGGAAAAACTTCATGGTTTGAGTACACACGTAAGACAGAAAAAAAAAAGCAGTTTTGCACTTTGTTTTGAAGTGGGTAGAGCAGGAAGATGGACTGGACTGCAGGTTTAGGGGGTACATGCCGTTTTCCAGTGAAAGTCACAGAACAGTTTCAGCCACCATGAACGATCACATTCTATGGGGAAAGAAAAAAAAGGAAAAAAAAACCCCACCACTTCCTTGGAAGGTTTCCAGTTAATTCTAGTATGTGCCTGATCCACACAGTCTGCTGAATACTGTGGGCATAGATCCATTGACCTCAAAAAGATTTTTCATCAGGGTCAAGTTAATCAAATATGGTTATTGCAAGAGGATTGCACAGGGGGAGAGAGATACAGAGGGACAAAACTGGTGATTCTTAAAATGAGGGGGAACAAGAAATGTGGTCAATCACTCAGACCATATTTGAGTCAGGAAATACGCATTGGGTGTGGAGAAAATAGAGTTCACTGAACTCTAGAGCACACTACTCTAAAATTTCCAAAGATACAGGAGGTAATATTCTGAAAATGGTTTAACTTTGAGTCATCATGTTCCAGGTCTTGGAAAGGAGTGAAGAGTAGATGATGAGGAGTAAAACGAATGGTTTCTTTGTCTTGAAACTATCCCATCCTCCTCTCACAGTGAAGGCATGCATGACTAACAACATAAAAGAGATGAGGTTTTAATATGTAACGAGGAAGAGGGCAGGAACATTTGGAAAGCTAACCTTTCACATAGATTGGGCATGACAGTGGAAAGCTCAATGCACTTCATTCATCAAAGTTGATAGGAAGATAAATACTCAGGACTGACTCTTCCAACAAAAGTATTTCCTTTTTATTCACAGTGGGCAAGGGCATTACAGAGGAATCTCTCCAGCCTTATCCTTCATATTTGTGGTCAAAGCAGCTTTTGCCATCTGTCTCAATGGATTGAGGATGAGGTCTACTGAGTCATCTTTATGGCTATTGAGTCCACAAGAGTGTAGAGAGCCTAACCACTGGGCTCTCCGAATCAGGTAGTAAAAGCTAGTTTATTCATGGAGAAAAATCAAACCAAAGTCGAATATGAGTAATAGGTCAACCATGAAAGGTCTGAGACATTTGTCCTAAAGAAAGCCTGAGAATGCAGACATACCAAAAGCCTGGGAACACTTCAAAGTTAGCTTGCAAGGCTCAGTCTTGCTGTTGCCAAAAACACTGATTTGTTGAGGGCAAAATGCTTTGAGAAAGCATTTGCAGAAGTATTTGCATTGTTTTTGTATCAGTTCATGCCAGTTTCATGCCAGTTCTCAGGGTTCAAGCTTTCCAACTTTGCAAAGTTCCCTAAGCTCCATTAATTCAAAAATGTTGTCACCCAGAGGAAGAGCTGCGAGGCTCAAGGACCATTCAAGTTTTTGCATATAACTATGAAAGAGTGACATTTTCCAAAGTACTCACAAGTCAAGTACTTAGAAGTACTTCACAAATGAAGACAAAACATGGTATTAAAAATGAACGGGGTGCAGCCAGCTGAAGAACTATAGAACTGACTTCTATTTAAACCATTGCATGATATAATGAAACTTTTTTATCTTCAGTTGTGCTTATACCACAAACATTGATCACAAAAAGTGAAAAATACACTTTTGTTTAGTAACAAAGAGAAAGCTCTAAGGAAAGTCTGTTAAGGATTTTAATTTTTACTTCAACCTGCTACTGCTGATCCAGGAGTCTAAAGTCTTAGAAGATCAAAGCATCAAAGAGTTTTAAGAGACAACTAATGGGAAAGTGATACTAGGAGTACACCAACCCCATGTTACCAAAGTAGAGAAACAGAAACACCAGAGTTTAAGGGTCCAGCAGCAGCTCATACCAGAAGCATGTGACAGAACAGATATCTTTACCCATTTCCTGAGTCAGAGACTCGTGTGTCACCCACAAGACCAGCATTCTTCCCTATAGATACTTTCCCTTTATCTCCTGAGGCCTGGGTGTGTTTAAGTGGACAGAATTGCATTTTTACTGTTCTGCTTTTTCACATGCTCTTCATGAAGCAAGATGACCATGTGTTAGAGGAAGGGTCATATTGCCTGATGAGGTCAATAGCAGAACTTCTGAAGATTTTGGTGATGCTCTATCACACACTTCACACTGCCAGGCAATTCTTTTTGCACAATGTGTGGAGAAACTGTTTCTCCCCTTCACCTCAATTTCCCATCCTATACCTTGAGAGAAAGCAATGTTTCCTTATAGAGCACATTCAGAGTCTAGGAGGAGAATATTGGAAATAGATCATGCATTTAAATTTGGGATTATTATTCCCATGAGTTTTTTACCATTAGATCTGGGGAGGGAAAGCTTAGAATGGACTGGTTGCTATTACATTGAAATGTGGGGGGTTTTACCGAATATAGCTTAAATCGACCACAACCTCATGGAGAACCGATTCCTATTGGGGGAGAGCTATGTCTTGGCTCTGGGTCTCTCCCAGGAAGAACAAAGTGGGCTCAAAAGGACACAGCCCCCATAGAAGTAAGGGTGACAAACTCACAACATCCCTGCATTCTCCTCACCTCCTCACAAAATGTGTGCAGTATATTTTATGCAACCATGAAAGAAATTCCTGTGGAGTTAAAGATAGGTATCCTAGCCTCAAAAGGATTGCAAACACATTAATTGGAAAAAAACAAGCTACTGTTCTAGTGTGTGTGTGTGTGTCTGTGTCTGTGTCTGTGTGTCTGTGTGTCTGTGTGTCTGTGTGTCTGTGTGTGTCTGTGTGTCTGTGTCTGTGTCTGTGTGTGTCTGTGTGTGTCTGTGTGTGTCTGTGTGTGTTGGTGCTATGTGTTGGTGCTATGTATGCTCGCAGGACTGGATTTTCCCTAGGTGTCCTCCAGCCAACAGAGGAGAAGAGCTTCACCCAGACAGAGGGACAGAGCTGCAGGGTGCTCCCAGCTCCCCTTGGGGGCTGCGCATCTCCTCCACTGATGATAAAAGGAGTGTACATTTACTTGTAAAATGAAATGTCCCCATTACCTAGGGTTCAGATTTATGAACAACCCCATCATAGCATAAAACTGATTTGCAAAAGGTTCAGAGTTTTTGTGATGGAATAACAGCCAGAATATTATGGCCTGTGTAAATAAAAACTTAATGCATTTCATCTTCAGGCAGCACGAATGTGATTTTAAACTCTGAAAAACACCTGAACACAAACCCCATCCTTTGGAGTCACAAATAGGAAGGCTTGCATACAAACAGGGCTGGTTCACTTTGTATAAATTCTGTAAATCACAGAATCACAGAATCACAGAATAGTAGGGGTTGAAAGGGACCTCTGTGGGTCATCTAGTCCAACCCCCCCGCCGCAGCAGGGTCACCTACAGCGGGCTGCACAGGACCTTGTCCAGGCGGGTCTTGAATATCTCCAGAGAAGGAGACTCCACAACCTCCCTGGGC
>Ga0065711_1035125_pt1 | contig 22772 bp, 15 predicted proteins | sample Hoacrofraction12_FD_59098 | JGI IMG/M metagenome (GOLD analysis project Ga0065711, IMG submission 59098) | Hoatzin crop microbial communities from Cojedes, Venezuela - Epithelial fraction 12 v2 (version 2) | ecosystem: Host-associated > Birds > Digestive system > Esophagus > Crop | place... | reverse complement strand
GACGGCGCCGGCCGCAGGGCCGCAGGGCCGCAGGCTGCTCCGGGCGGGACGCTGCCCCGCGCGGTGCCGCCCGCGCTGCGTGGTTTTCCGCGTTCCGTGCGGCAGAGCACCGCAGGGTTTGCCGGCACGGCGGGTGAGCGCGGTGCGTGTTCACCCAGCAGACTGCCGCGGAGCGCTCTGGGCTGGAAGGGACCTTACAGGTCACCGCGTTCCAGCCCCCAGCCACGGGCAGGGACCCTGCCACCAGCCCAGGCTGCTCAAAGCCCCCTCCAGCCTGGCCTTGAACCCTGCCAGGGAGAGGGCAGCCACAGCTCCTCTGGGCAGCCTGTGCCAGGGCCTCACCACCCCCAGAGTGAGGGATTTCTTCCTTAGATCTGACCTAAACCCACCCTCTTTCGGTTTAACGCCATTCCCCCTTGTCCCAGCACCACACCCCTGTTGACGCAGCCCCTCTCCAGCTCTCTGGCAGGCCCCTTCGGGCGCCGGAAGGCTGCGGTAAGGTGTCCCTGGTGACTTCTCCATGCTGAACAGCCCCAGCTCTCTCTCAGTCTGTCTTCATCGGAGAGTGACAATTTGCAGTGACATTTGCTTTTTGGTGGACATTGGGACAAAATTCAGGATTCGGACCTTCGTGGCGCACACCCTTTGCTGCTGCTGGTGTGAAGTAAGATAGCTGAGATACCCCCAGCCAAGCGGGCAGCGCAGCAGGAGCCATGCCACGACAGGCCTGCCCTGCACCCCGGCTGAGCACCGCCAGCTGCTGAGCGCACCGCCAGAGCTCCCCTGAAAACCACCCCAGGATTTACGGCAGGCCAGTGTGCCCAGCGTGTGCTCCCTGCTCTGCGCCGGTTCGCAGGCGAGGTTTGGGTGCTGGTGGGCGCAACGCGTGGCTGTAGCCTTGCCGTCACCGCGCAGCCCCACGCCAGCGCCGGGAGAGCGGCCGCCACAGCCGCCAGGTGCTGGGTCACGCTCCCAGCCCTGTTGCACAGTGGACTCGAGGTGCCCAACGTGCCGACACGGGGCAGCTCGGCTTCGCTCCGCTGGTCTCCAGCTGCAGCCCTCTGTCTCCGCTTTACACCCCTGTCAGAAAGATCTAAAAATAGATGGTTGGAATCCATCCTGTTGCGATTTCTCAGATCACTATCAAGAACTGGCCTGGTGTCCTGGAGTCATTCCTCAGGCAAACTCTTCGGTTTACATCCCCATATTTGGCTTTTGTTTTGTTCCTAAGCGGGGAAATCTAGTCTGTGTTTATGTACTAGAGCAGTAGCTGGAATGATATCTTTACTTTTCACCAGTGCTTCACACACATGTTTTTTTAACTAGAGTTTTCCTTACGATTGTTAATCCTGGAGCAGGAATTTCCTATTGCATTCCTCCCGGCAGGAGAGCAAGAGGGAGAGGCTGCTCTTTCTCTGGCAATATCCTTTTCCACCCTTCCTGTTTATACAGCATTTTTGTTTAACAGGACGGGGCTGTCTGACAGCGACTTGCCCCAGCTATCGCTCCCCGGCTCCCCGTATATTTGACGGGGCTGTGGCCCGCTCGCGGAGCCGCTCGCGACTGCTTTTCCTTCACCTCCTGGCTTGGGCCGCAGAGCGGGCCAGGGCGGCAGGGCCAGTGCTTGGGGCACTGGGGTGCGACGCTGCTGCCCTGCTGCTCCTCCCAGTGCTGCGCGGCCACTCTCCAAGGCCGGGGCACGCTGGGGAAAGGACGAGAGGCAGGTTGGAACCTCTCCTTCTGGGAAGGAGGAGAGGCGTTTCCAAGAAACAAATAGCTTGACAGACCAAAGAGGGGGTCTCAAAATGCCGGGCTTTCCAAAGCCTCCCTGGTCAACCTTTAGTAAGGAAAACAACGGCTAATTCGGTGCCCGGCTCCTCGATCTTCATTAGTCAGGTGGGAAGGTGAGGCCCGTCCTGGTTCACAGCTTTCGCCGTTGCCTCTGGAACAAAAACACGGTTTTCACAGGTGCCAAGCCCATGGAGCCCGACCTACGAGTCCACGGGCTTCGGCCCTCAAGCGCAGGAACCACGGGGTTTCTCCCTGCAAGAACAGAAGCACAAGACGCGATGTCAGCCTCGCTCTCACTGGAACTGGTGACGGTTTTGGCACTGATGTCGCCCAGAAGGAGCTGGCTCAGCACTTTCCCCAGCCCCTCAGAGGAAAGGAAACGAAACAATGAGCCTAAATGAAGGAGGTGCTTTTTTCAGTGTCTGCACTGAGCCCTTCCAGCAGCCACCTTCACGCTGACCACTCAACCTACACGACGGCGGAGAGGACAGCTGACCCCAGCGCAGCTCTCTACTGACAAGGCAGGAAGCTGAACTGCTGCACCTCCAGGCGAGCTGCAGAGCTGGTTTACCCAACGGTGATGGCCCCAGCCCTCAACAGCGTGGCGGTGCCCAGCTTTCACTGCTGTACGCCATGTTTTCCACTGTGTTCCCGAGTATGGTGACGAGGACCTGGAGAGAAAACATCACATGTTAGCTGTGATCCTTCTGAGCAGGAAAGCACAACCTGAATTCTGGCCTCCTGAACGCAGAAGGAGCTCAGCTGGAGTTTCAGGTGCTTTCAAGGACTGCTTGCGCTCAGTTGCTCTGGCTCATCTTGGGTATTTCCAGAAGATACTCCAGAAGCAATTTTCTGGTAGGTCTGGATTTCACCCTAGATTTTTGCAGGACAAATGATCTAAGGAACTGTATGGTGCAAAAAGTAAATGCCAAAAAAACAGGAACAATAACTACCACTACAAGTACCTAACTGATGGGGAAAATGACGATACACATGTTCTCAATATGTAAAATACAATTTATTGTATTTAGGCCATTCATAAGTCTCAACACAATGCAGTATGTTTGAAACAAACATCTTACCAATAAATACTGTCTAAACATTAATATTAGTCTTCTGATCAAATGTGTACAGTGTATTGACTCCGTATTGCACAGCGAGCTCTGTATGACGTTTCCCTAGTGCATTCACTTTGTTCAAGGGACAGTTTGCCACGAATACTGCAAAGCATCAGAGCTGACATTTCCAAGTGAAAACAGCTGAACTGTTTCATCAGGGACTGAAGGCTGACGCAGATGTCCGTGTCCTAGGCTAACTGGTTATGGATTCATGCAACCTGATGCTTTCATGAATGAGGAGACTTTGTTTCTAATACAATTTTTAGGTGATTGTAAAAAAAAAATCCCACTTTCAAATAGAATGAGGATATTATCATCAGACTTAGGTGAACAGCCAACTCCAGTGATCAGTAAGCTTGTGATCAAGCTTGTTTCCTCCTGTTCCAATCCAAATACAAATCATATCTTTGATCTCTTCAGAGATGTATCTCGCCACTTGCATTTCAAAAGCCAGACGGTGCAAGCCCCCAGCGCCACTCCAGCACTTTGCTCCCTGCGTGCCTCTGCTCAGATTAGACTCGGGGCCCATCAGTGTGAGCAGGGGTCGCACGCTCCAGTCTCAACAGTTTTCAATGCAGGCATAATTTCCCAGTAGTTCTATAATTAACTGTATCTCAGCTTTATCTGGTTAACTCTTAATTCTGCAGCATCAGCTCTGCATGGGGGTAGCCCTGCGGTTTGTATGGTGTTACCACGCTCACACAGAGGGCTGGGTGCTGCCAGCAATGTGGCTGGCCGTACTGCTTCCACCGCAGCCGGCGGCTCCTGCATCCGATGGGCTTGTGGGCTCTGGTGAGCACAGTATCAAGCGCTGGCAGGACTGTGGCTGACAGCTGGTTTTCAACTGTCGTTCACTCTCAAGTCCAACTACGATTTCACTGTCGTTCACTCTCCAGTCCAACTATGACAGAACTATGTCCATGCCAGCGGGAGATTACTGCTAAGAGTAAGGACCGTACGATTTGGCTTGTAAGGTCTGACCCGCATTTTCATGAACTTATACTACTCTGACTCCTTTTAAGAAGGACCTTAAAATGGGCATATACTGCTTTAATGCACAGGTAAGCTATACTGCCCTGCCGAAGTGGTACGAACTGCTCCAAACACAAATAAGAATCATGACCATAGCATGACGACGACTGAGTTGTTGGAGAAGATTTGACCATCAGTGTAACGGTGCTTAGTGCTTAGCATTAAGTATCCCTTAGTGCTTAGCATGTAGTATTCCTTTAAGTAAAAGAAAATTCACTCACCAAGTGATACAATTAAAAATTTCTAAGAAACTACTGGTTAAATATTACCTCATGATTATGTAAATCATGTTTATGTCCCTCATCTTTGCAGTTTGTCACTTGGTACATATTTAGATTCTTTATATTAAGTAACAGAGATGAAATACTTATTTCTATTTAAAAAGACGGTAGGAAAAAACAGGGATTGAAAGGATTCCTTTTTTGTACAAAAAATACATTTTTGTGACAATAGCCAGTACCTTCACAGTAGGTCCTTTGCTCCTCCTCTTACTACTAAGTTTCCGTCATCCACAATGCCATCCTAAAGTATGAGCACTGTTTCTCTTTCCACTTTCCAACACCAAAATTCAATGCACTACTGTGGAATGTTTCCAAAGTCTTATGCTATATCCTGATAAAATCAGGAATCTTTTTTTCGTTTTTCTTCTTTTTTTACTTTGAAAAGGAACTCAATTCATGCAAATAGATACATAATGTGCACCGAAATACTCAATTCTATGATACAGGTGACTTCCAAGAGAAGTCCCTTTATAATTACCTAAACTAGTTCTAATAAAAGAAGATAGTTTCAAAACAGAATTAAAACCATTTCATTTAACTACAGGCTGATGTTTGCTATGTGTTCAAGCAGATTGCATTTTCTACCTAGCTGTGTTAATCTGTGGGTTCAGTGTCGCTCTTTTGCAGCGTCGCAAATATTTGATTTTGAGGGGTGGCTTTCTTATGCAGATTTTGTAGTCCAGGGTATCAGTCTTCATTTGATTCTGCACACAGGATCTCAGGTTAAGCCCAGATCTGCAGAGAGAGAGTTGAACAATCGTTTATGACATTGACTGTTCTATCAGATGTTTAATTAAAATTTGGCTAGGCAGTCAGATTAGCGGCACACCGTATTGGTGGCAATGATATTATTTAACTCGTAAGTTCAAAATTCCCGTAACAGTTCGGCTAGCACTTTATGGGGACTTCTTTAATTTTCTGATCGTGTTTTACGCTGTGGTTTTATATCCCCATTAGTCCCTCTAGAGTAAATTTTCCTGTAATAACCCTTCCCTCTCGCTGCCTTTTTTTAAACAATCAAACGAAGAAAGAAGCACCAAGGCAGGTGGGTGCTGCTGGGAGCATCGCTTACTCGGAGAGTGTGGTCCCAGGAGCCCGAGCAGAATGCTGTCCCGTCGGGAGAGACCCGCAAGGTGCTGACACGATTTTCATGTCCGAACAGGATGGACACACGGGACCCTTTGAGCACATCCCAGACGTTTATGGTGTAATCATTGTAGCCTGCAAACAGCAGGCGACCTACAAAGAGAGTGAAATGTTACAAACCGAGGTCCTCAGCAGGTAACACATCTCGAGGGCAGCAAGGGCCTTCTGCGGGGCACCCACCACGCAGCGAGCCACAGCCCAGCCCTGCCGTGCCCCTGGCCACGGCCGCCCCCCGGCTCGCTGTGCGCCCGTCAGACACCCCGCTCCACCTCCCGGCCGGCCGTGCTAAATGCTGAACCGGCTGAAACGCAGCAATTACCAACACAGTTAAAGCTGAGTAAAATCACATAGAGTCCATTCAGTCCTTAGAGACCAGGGATGACTCCCAGTCACGACAGACTGCAGAGCACTTCAACAGCTAATGCAGGGTGACAATATTTTGCTCAGACTTTACTCAAGAAGTTGAATACAAATGGCTGAATGATCAGCAGACAATTTGGTAAGTGATTCCCTGTCCCCAACGGGACAAGCTGTGGTGCTCGTGACCACGACAGAGACGTTTGCCGCTGTCACGGGTGGAGGGCAGCTCACCACCCACGCGTCCCCACGCGGGGCGACTGGAGGAGCTCTGTGTTTGTGCTGGGGCAGGAGAGGAGAGAGAACTTGAGCTCAGGTCTCCAGATCTGGTGTGAAATATTGAAATGTCTCTGTCTTCATGCTCCTCTAACATTACTTTTACAGTCCATTAATCATTTATTATCCTTTTATAAACTATTTATGTAAGTGCGCTTAATAGTCTAGTTACATTTCACGTTTCCTTTGAAATGCTTTTAATCATTATTGTGAAATTCTAGCCCAGCTGCAGTTAACGGCAACATGTTTCCTGCCTTCAGTAGGGCCAGGAAAATACTTTTCATTGCTACAACGAAGCAATAGCCTGTTAGGTTATTTAAAGAGTAATTCTTTTTACAGAGGCAAAAAAAGGCTTCCATGCATTAAATGTTTCTTTTGGTACTTACGAGTTATTTTTAATAACTTTTAATAACAAATGCTTTGTAAAATTAAACTGGCAAAACTTTACAGTTCCCTTCAAATCCCAACACTAAGATAACCGCCAAAGTTCAGGTCTCACCGCTGAGAGAGAAGTCCACGCTGGATGCTCCAAAAATGATGCTCTCTTTGGAATAAATTGCTACTTCTCTGTCTGCACGGAGGTCATATAAACGACACTGGGATTAAAACAAAACCAACACACGTGCCTCAGTGAAGGCTGGAGTCAACAGCTACTTCATTGCATTGAAAAAACAGGAGTGGGAAGGACTGCAGCCTTGCAGGCACCACGGGAAGTGGCTGCTTGGCCTCCTTCCCCCTGCTACTTCTGCCCACTGCGACTGGGACTCCTCTGGGGTGTCTAACATGGATCTAAGCAACGCCAGGCTGTTTTGGATCAATCCAGTGAAGAACTTGCTTTACCAAAGCCCTTCCCTAAGCCTGCTGCCTGTCCTGCTATAGAGAGATGGGTGGTGGGTTTCGGACCACAGCTACCCACTGCAAGCCCCCCCACCCTCTTGCTTCCCTGCTGTGGTTTCCTACATACCAGGGCACCCTGCTGCTGGAGAGGCGCGTGGGGACACAGCCGCTAAATACAATTTAGCCACAGCTGGGAGCTGGGAGACAGAGGAGTAAATCTCTAGTCATCGCTGAGAACACGGCCCGCGTGGCGCAGTGCTCCGACAGCCCCCCGGCACCGGGAAGCCCGGATGGCACTCCTTGCTCTGAGTGAGTCAGGACAGCAAACGGCCCCTGCCCTTCTGTGAGGCCTCTCTGCCTGAAAAACCCATGTGAAAATAATTCAAGTGAAATAACACAATTTTATACAGATCTTTGGTTTTCATTCCTCATGGAAAATCCCCCATCACCTCTACAACCTGCGCCTCCTGTTTTCCTCCTTTGCCAGCGTACTTAAGCTTGTTTAACATGCAAATAACGTATAGACAGGCCAGACTTCACTGCCATGCAGAAAGGCAGTCTGTCAGCCCTGAAATCAAAATGCACTTCTGAAACTATTTGAACTGAAAACCTTCCTCAGTAAGTTAAGTTTAAGCAAACACTGGCCAGATGGGATTGCTAATAGCAAGACTTTACTAATGAAAAAATGGCTGATATTCACGTGTGCCTATAAAGGAGAGGCTCTTCCATTCACAGGGTGGTGGGGAGCTGCCCGGAGGTCTCCCAGCGCTCCACGCTGATGAATAATTCCATCAGACTGTTCTGACAGGGAGTCGGGGTCACCGCAGGTGACAGCACTGCCATGTGAGCACGCTTTTATGGTTCCCTCCAGACAGCCAGGATTACCTGTTCCTCGAAATCCCTAAGTATATAAATCAGGTCAAGGATACCAGTCGGTGCATCAGTCCCTAACGCTGAAAACACCAACCTCTTCCTCTAAAGAATGAAGTAGATGGAAACTGCCCAAACCTCTGTCAAAAGTACAGAGATGGAATTTCCCATTCTCCCGCTCAAGCCGGGGGTGTCAGGAACACTTAAGAGCAAAAAACCCCGTCAAATAAATTAATAAGCAGAGGAGCCTAGAGCCTGTGGCACTAGGCACAAAAAGAGTGCTCTCATTGGAATTTAATGACAGACAACTTCTCCATACCACTCCCTCAGCATCTCAAGTGCTCACAGTACCAAATCCAAATGTGCAGAGAGGCACTGGGCTCACCACAGAGCTAGAGGTATTAATTTATAATCGCAGATTTTAAGACCTACAAGCAGCATACTCTCTCTCCAGCAGAGCCTTGGAAGGTCTCCACATCCAGTGAAGACAAAGGGAATGTTTCTGTTGAGTTTGGCTAGTACTGGAGCAGACTCAAAAGATGCTCTGGGGGCAGAGTACTTTAGCAAGAGTCTTCACCCTCATGCGACTTGGTGTGATGTTCGAATAATCAGGAGAAACAAGGTGCCAGGTGCCTCCCAAATGTCTGCTTACCCACCAGCTCTATCCCTGCGGGGCTGTGGTACCGGCAAAGCCTGGTCCCCCACGGGGACCCAGCAGCTGCAGCCAGAGCCACCAGCCCTGCGCATCGCTCAGGGGCCCAAAGGCACCAGCAGGTACGTGGCATTTTGCATACCATGTGCTGACCAAAATTACCTGTCAATACATACTGTGCCAGCTTGCTCACAGACAAGTGAGATCCAGTAAGAGCTACTGTATCATCTAGGATGACCCGGACGCAGTGACTCATCGCTCTGAGGCGCTGGCAGTGAGTCAGGCGGACAGGAGGAGATGTATGTGGCCAAGGGCACCCTGGGCTGTGCTCTCAGGGTGCACGGGGCCATGGAGCACAGCTGACTGGCTCTGCCCAGCGTCGCGCCAAGCCCATGGCCCCTCTGCTTGATGGGATGTGCGCACTCATGTGCAGGCTCCCTTCGTGCCCTGGCGCTGCGCTGCTTCTTCTGACACAGGCTGCAGCACTTCATCTGGTTCCAACAACTATATGAAGCCAAACCTCTTCTGGTAAGACAACTACTTTTGATCATGAAACTTCAAACCAGAGAAAACCTGAAATGACTATCTGGACAGTACCTCATGTAGAAAAGTTTGCAGAAGTGACCTACAAAGTGTTACTAGATTTTTCCCTATAGCATTACATATGGTATTTAGTATATATTATATTACAGCATTATTATTTCTGCAAGTTTGGTGTCACAGGCCTAGTTCAGTCACCTGAAGTCCTCTGTGGATGTGACCTAGTCTTTTAGGAAAATCTGATTTGGGAAGTAACAGAACTTCTCCAAATTAAGTTGCTGAATTAACATACCGTGGCATCGTCTGAACCAGAGGCAAAAGCATCTCCACTTGGGTAATATCTGTGCAAGAGTAAAAAAAGATCAGAACACATTACATGACTTGGATGAGGTCAGACTTCAGAAATAGAACCAGCACATTGCTCAACATCGCAAATGTGTCCTCTCCCAGAAACATACTGACCTGACACTGTTGATATCTGAATCGTGCGTTTCAAATGACTGGATGCACTGACCAGACCGCATATCCCAAACCATGGCTTTCTTGTCACATCCCTAATAAGACAAAAAAATTCACTACAGTTGTGCAAATGGTGACATTCACCCCTCACGTGCCTCACACACGTCATCCAGGCTCTGAATCTCCCAGCTCTGAGGTGATTCAACCAGCCCAGCAGCCCCAGAACTGGCTGTGCGGGTACCCCCAAGCCTGGTGCAGCTGCAGTTAGGAGCAGAGGACGCCACGAAGGCTGGACCCTCAGCGACGCCGCAGACCAGCCCAGGTGCAGGCTGGCCCAAGGGGTGTGCGCAGGCAGTCCCACGCTAACTGGCACTCGCAGCCCTGCTCTGCTTGTGCTGCTGCCGTTCTGTGTCTGCAGTCCCACCGTGCCACAGAGCGGCACGACTAACTCATTCCCTCACCACTTAACATGTTCAATACGAAAAATTAATAGCCAGCATTTAAAGTTTTATAACTAATTCTTTTCATACACCGAAACAGAAAATGAAATATGTGCATTTGGAGGGTCTCTTGCCCAGCCTCCAACTAGAGTTAACCCCTGCCGGGGCAGGAACCATCTCACACACGTGGGGCCACGCTCTCAGCTGCGATGTCTCGCTGCTGTCACAATCGCGGTGACAGGAAAAATAACACGGACTTTTCTTTTAAGAGTGACGGCAGATTTTAATAAATACAACCCTGCTGAGGGGCAGGCTGTCGGCAGGCTCAGCTCTGGGGGCTCAGCCTCCCTGGGGCTGCGTGGGAAGCACAGGGCAGGCCAGGCGGCTGCTGCTTCTGCCGAGCCAGCGCATCCTGCCCAGCAGACCGTGCCACACATGTTATTTATTTTTAAGCAAATATGATTGCTAATTAAATAGTCTCTTCACAATTCACATCTTTCTCTCTTGTTTTTGAATTCTGTAGTTAAAATGAGATCCCAGTATTTTTACTAATGATGTCATTATTTACAAGAGGTAATGTTCCTTTTTACCAACTTGTGGTTTCTGTGCAGAGGAAACCAAATAGGATAGAGAACATTTTGGACTCAGCATATTTCTCTCTCAAGCCTCACCACAGCCCAAGCCCAGCCCTTCGTGCTGCTTCCATGTGCGCTGTTCTTACTGACCTCTCTGGGAGTTTGAGGGCAAGACCGATCTGACAAGCTGGTGCTCTGACTCCAAAGGTTTTGAAGGAGAAACCAGCAACCACCTGTGGAGAGACGGGGCCCCAAGTGCTGTCCGACTCGCCCCGAGGAGCAGCGCTCAGAGGGCACTGAGCACGACAGCCGGGACACAGCCCCGAGCTCACCCAGGAGGGCTGGGATTTCCAGTTGTAACAGCACCCAGTCTATACGCCAGCGTATTGGCATTGCTTATTCCAGCTCAGGGTTGCTGTACTACATAGGCACAATACACAGGGAGTCTCGCTATGCCATCACACCTTCAGGTTGCACTGTTTTGCCTATACCTGCATTGACACCATGTAAGACAGATCTCCAATGCAGTGGTATTTTGCATGTGATGAATTAAGCGAGTCCCTGTAAGCATGGACATGCCCAAGCTGCTACATTGACACAAGTATGACACATTCTCTCAGCAGTACCAAAGCTGCTTGCAATTCTTTGCCCTATAATAAGCTGAGCTGTTCCCCGGGAGAATGAATCTATCCTTTCTGGGAAGCAAGCTCAGTGACAGGAAAGCCCAGGAGGAGTAATGCACTTGGATGGAATTAACTTTCAGTCACGCTTCAGAGCAGCTGTGCTAGCAGCAGGCAAACTGGGCCAGTGTGCTGGGCTCTGCTCCTGATGGGCCAGCCAAATTTGATAAAAGAGCCATAACAGAAGAGGTCCAGGTTTACTGATCAGGGATGGGACCATGGCTCTGAGCACAAGTGCATTCCCCTAATCCATGGTCAGCACCCTCTGGCACTAGGGCCATCTCCATCAGCAAGCACAGGACCAGCCCTGGACGAGTGCTGGTGGGCTCAGAAACCAGGTACCTTTAGCAAAGTTACTGGTAGCAACCTGCCTCCAGTAAGTCATCTGTCAGCTCCTGCCAGCTCTCACTTGCACACTCCATTTCTGATGTGAGAAAGACCAGAACTACCTCAAGAAGGAGCTGAGCCCCATCCCGCTCACCTTCGTGCCTTGTCTGCCTCACTGCCAGGCTGCAGGCCAATGGCTTGGCTGCTTGGGAAGAGCGATCCTTCAGCAGAAGGACAAGATTTGGAAGATGACCTGGGTACTTTCCCAGACCAGTCCTGCAGCCCCAACAAGGCTTGTGTGTTCCTCTGGGCCAGGACAGGGAGTGGGCAGTGTTTGACTGATGCAGGGGCTTTAAATGCCTCTGGTACCGCTGGAAGGCACAAGGGGTCCGGCAGCAGCTGAAGATGTGGCCACACCTCACCTCCTTGCTCCAACTTGTATGAGGGTTTAGCCAGCGTCCAAGCTACCCCTTGGCTTCTGGGGAGCGGCTGAGGGACATGGTGGCACGCACGTTATTTGCAGCCACACTTCGGTGCCCTGAGCAGCCACCCAGCACACCCCATCTGGCTCCAGAGAGCTGGGCACGAGGCAGGAGCTAAATGCGGGAGCTCATCCGCTGTGCCAGGCTGCTATCCAAGGGGCTCACACCTCCGCTGTGGTACGAGCCCGCTGCTCTGACTCTGAGCCTTTCCCTTCCCGGGAGAGGCGTTGTTTTCATCTCAGGCTGGATGGCTTTGGTGTGGGGTGGAATTTGCTAAGTAAGCAGAACTGCAGTCAGACTGGCTGGGTGGGTTTGACCCCACCGTCAGGGGTTTAATTTGCTCCAGCTTGGAAAATGTGCTTGCAATGAGTAGATTGCACTGAGGCTTCCAACACATACTCCAGCACTCTCTCAGTAAGATCGCGAGCCTCCTGCTTTTCTGCCTTTTCCTTTCCACATTCCTTAATTTTATATTATGATAGGAAGCTCCTGCTTACCCCAGAGACAAATGTATTTCCCGTTTCAGAAGGGGCCAGGTCCAGGCACAGGACATCAGCTCCATGACCATGGAAACTCTGTAGAAGCTGCCCGCTCTCCACATCCCACAGAGCACAAGTTCCATCTCCGCTTGCTGTCAGGATCTATAGGACGTGGCAAGAAGAGTCACAACACAAAAATCAGCAGATGACCTTCAAGGTCACAAAGAAACAACTGACATCCTGTACGTACACCAAGGACAGCTTTAATTTAATGAAACATTAATCAAAGCCATTAAACCAATGTGAATCTAATTTTTAAGGTAAGAAAAGTGGAAAGGAGAGCTGTACTGACACAGCTATACCTACACAGCGTTTCAATAATGGTCAGTTCTGTGCAGCGGGGCTTGGAGAACTGATGGCAGTAAGGGTCTGCTGGCATTTCCATATCCTCCAAACAGGAGGTAGAACCAGACTGGTATTCCTGTCTACCCCTGTATTTAACTCTATCCACGGGTAAAAAGAAGAACTGTTGGAGTTAAGTATACCTATTTAACTCTATTTTTTTTTCCTGCTTGAAATAGCCAGGTTAAACCCAATTAACTGGGCTTAAGACATGAATTTTCTGAAAGAGAAGTAAGCCTGTCTAGACAGTTGTTTGATAAGTCCATCACCTCTCACTTGTCCAAAACCATTTGTGTGTGAAAGGGCTTGAACATACACTGACCGAACATAGCTCACAGCTTCCCTCATCTGCTACAGTGCTTGCAGACAGCACGTGATCAGCACTTGTTATTGTGGCTAAATCCTGATGATGCTCAATTGTTCAAAATTTCCCCTTGGCACCCGAAGCTGTTACGCAATCACAGATTCTGTAGGTTGAAAGGCCCTGTGCACCGGCGTGGAAGGAGGCAAGGGTGAGCTTAGGAGGGCTCTCAGTCTTGTACACAGGTTTTTCTCATGGTCAGTGAGGAACCTCAAGGGATCCCAGTGGGTACTTAGAAGTTAAAAAGAAAATACTGTTCAAGAAGAAAACGATCACACAATCGGGAAACCATTCACAGAGCTGCATAAAGGTTAAACCCTGAACATGTTTGACAGATGCTCCAAAAACTCCTCCCATAAACAGAGGTCTGCAGAGCTGCAGAACAGACTGTTCCGAATCCTGCAGTAGAGAGACACTAATACTCTGAGATGACGATAGCAGAAGTCCTGACTTGTCTTTCTGGCCAACTTTTGAGCCTAGATCAATGAAATTCTCTGTTCTATGCAATGTACTTGGATGAGGAATGAAGACTTTCAGCTCTGAGGATTTGCTTTTGTAATAGTGTGTCAGAATGATACGAGGTGAATAGGAATAGCTAAAGGTGTAAGAGAAAGGTCTGCTGGCAGCCCAGAGCTCCAGCTAATGCTTAAACAGAAATGTTATGGACTCAGCTTCAGGCTGTTGCTATTAAAAACAAACCAAACCAAGCCAAAAATCCCCCAAAATCCCAAACCAGAAAGGAATTAACAACCTTTGCTATTAGGGTCTGGCTTGCTGCACGAGGGGCACGGGATGGGGATCGGCGCCTGGCGGCAGTGCTTGCCCAGGGCAGGGGACAGCAGGGACACAGCCCCCGCTCGCCAGGAGCACCCACACTGGGGCTGGGAGCCACAGCAAGGGCTGAGGGGCCACCCTCACCTCTGCCTCCCCTGCCATCGCCGCCGGCCTCATCTCACTTCTCAGCCCTGCCACACTGGGAGTGTGGCTGCCTGCCCTATGCAAAACACTTGAGATCCTAATTAGCTGTTGCTATTAATACACATGGAGCATTGTCACGTGGGGAGCATTATCACACCGCAGAGCTGCAGAGAGCTAATCTGGGAAGCAACACTCCCTGGCTCTCTGCACGCTGAAGCGGGGGAGGCTCGCTCTGGCAAGGCTGATTTGGGGCACGGAGAACGGGGTGCGCAGGTCCCCCAGCCCTGCATCCCGGCGCTTGCCTTGGTCCAGGGTCGGAACACGATGAGGAGCAAGGATGGGACCCCCTCTTTCAGCACCCACACAGCCCAAGATTGGCTTTAATGAATCAGCACGAGATCTCCTCTCTTTCTGTTGCACTGCCAGACGCCCATGGGCACACCAACTTCTGAGCTCCTACCCTGCCTTCCATTCCTCGGGGGGAATGAAAGCTGAGCTGCAGTCTGAGCAGGCAGCCGAGGCAGAGCAGTGGCATTCACAGCACCTAGCACCTGGCACGGGGCTGGGGGGTACCTCCACCACGTGCTAGGGCTGCTCCAGGCCAGGTACCACATCCCTTGGTGAAGCGAGCCGGGAGAGCAGAGCTGCTCCACGCACAGCTGGGAAAGCTCCTGCACAGTGTGCCTGTTGCACTAAGCACCCTTAGAGTTACGGAATAATTTTAATTCTGAGGCTGTCAAAGGAAAAAGATCAGAAATCTGGAGTTCTCTAGGATCCCCCACATAAAAGTGTTCTACCAGAAGCCTGGCCAACCCACTTGCTTGTATTTGCTTCATAACAATGCGCAGTGCTATCAATGATCACTTGTAAGGATATTGATCACAAGAATATTTCTTTTTGAAGTCTTCAGAAAGATCTCTGCATCACTGAATATAAAGCACCTAAATCCACTGTGGTATTGTTTAAAAATAGTAACACATTACCTTCAATATCAATGCAGTTTGCTGTATTTAATACGGAAAAAAAGACACAAGTTTTCTTGTTTTTTTATTATGAAAAATAAATAACTATTGTTCCTTTCATAGGATTTAATTACGATGCCTATAGGTATGGACAAGAAAAGAGAATACTGGTTTTCTATCTCATCAGAAACACTCCACTTAATTTAGACTGCTCTAATTACGCAGGGCTCCTGCACAGTAAGGTCAGGTCTAAGCAAGCCTAAGCACTGGGTACCTCCACCGCTTGTTTCCATGGCAATGGACTTAAATTAGCACCTCAGAGTCATTACAGAAACCATAGAAGATAGACAAACAACAACATACTCTTGGGCATCTTATGTCCTGAAATAGAAGCAAGGAGAGCTGATCTTTCCTTCAGAACAGCTCCAAATATCTGGAAGGAGGGGACAAGTTATTCCCTTTCCAGCAGCTCTGCTGACGCAGAGAGCAATGAAAATTCTCCCTTCTGCCACTTCTGTTGCTGCAGAGCTGCGCTGAGGAGAACTTCAATTAAATTCAAAAACCAGAGAGGACAAGGGGATTATCCTGGCTCCTTTCATCATCTTTCGCATTCCTGGAGAAAGAGATCTTTGAGATATTCACTACAGAGGAAGGCTGGCCTGGTCTCAGAAGATCTGCGTTTAGTCCTGGCTTTGCCATCACCTCCCACTGCGGCCCTCTGTGCTCCGACCCCCCAGCTGCGAGCTGGGGACAGCATCACTCCTTGCCCTCGAGGGAACACACCACTGCCTGTGCTGCGATGACTCTGTGGGGCCATCCTCGAGCTCAAATATCTCACTTGGTACAAACAAAAAATACTCACAATGAAAGCAAAAGCAGAGTCGCTGGATGTCAAGGACAAAGCAAATAAACAACACAGTCTCCACCGGATGGTACAGCACGTACCCAGCCTAGTCCTATCTCAGCTGGGGTTCTAACCATTCATATTAGTTTGAGCTGCTAAACGCACAAGCCAGCACAGACCCAGTGAGCAGAGAACACGCAGGTACCAGCGAGCTCCCTCCGCAAAAGCGACAGGTCTTTGCAGGGCGCAGGCACGACAGCCTGGCCATCGGCAGTGACAAGCATCTCCTTCCAGCAGCTTCTGCAGCACCGTCCTTGCACCCAGCGAGGGTTTTCCAGCAGCCCCGCGTGGGGCAGGACACGGCCCAGGTGCAAGGAAGGTGACCTGCACCGCACATGAGTGCAGCTCCCGTTAGGTGTTGCTGGACGGTGAGCAGCGGGTAGGGAATGCATTTACCTGCATGTCTGAGTTAGTGAAGCTGCAGGCAGACAAGTAGTTTGTGTGCATTGCAACCGATTTCTTCTTTGCAGCCATATTTTCGTTTTTGTCAAATGTCAGAGGGTACACAGAACACTTGTTGTCCAGGCCACTAAAGAGAGTAATAATAGCAATAACAGAGAGAGGAGAACTGGTTAAAACTGCAACGACAAAAGGCAAGTGGTGATAAGAAGGAAACCACCTGTCAGTGCTGTGCTGCCAAACCCTCACAAGCGCCGACTTCCCGGTACTGTGCTGCCCGGGATCTCCCTGCGCAGGGAAGCCCCAGCTGCCTCACCAGCCTGGCTGCTGTACAGAACTTCAACAGCTGCGCCTCAGTATTTTTTACCCTCACCAAGTTTATAAATGGCACTGAATGAAACCTCACCAAAGTATAAACTGGCAGGTGACATAGCAGTCACCTCAGGATTAATGTTTCACATACAGCCAAACTGCCGTGCTTCTGTTGACAGCCGTCATTGCGAGGATCAGTGTTTAAGCATCATTATTTATCCACCTTAATAAATTTGACCTAACTCTTATGGAAGAGACAGTACAGCAAGTAGTGGCTGTGAAGACAGGGCTTTTTGGAGAGTCTGGAAAAAAAGGCAACAGAAGCACCGGCCTCTGTAGCTGGTGTGTCCCTCCTGGACAGCTGCACCAGCTGAGCTGTGTCTTCCAGGCCAGATGTGGGACTCTTTTCTAAAGGGTCTGACTTGTGTCTGCCCCTCCTCTAGAGCTGTGGTAGATCAGCCGTGCCCTGGTCCCTGGGGTCCCGGCACACCACCGGGCGCTGGTTCTGTGCCTTGTATTACGTGCACGGCACTTCACTGACAGCACAGCAGAAATACGGAATTGGGTAGCGCAATGCATATATGCCCTTCCTGTCACTCACAAGCAAGAAGACAGAGCTTTCTTGACGGTTCTTTGTGTTTTAGTCAAAACCATACAGTTTCCAGACTCTCTCCCCACACACATTTATGGAGTCTGCCTGCCTGTCTCAGTCTGCTGCTTTCTAGATTTGCAAGCTGCACGGTAAAGTCTCCTTTTGTTCCTTTCTCTCGCCCCAAGCTTGCTTTGTCTGTCTGACTCACCCAGTTCCTTTTCAAAAGATATTCTGCCATCTCATCTCTTTGTTTTCTCCCACGCATAAACTCAATTTTTTCAAACCTGAGCCCTCAGAAAACTTGGAGCAGATTATCAAGGATGGGGTTACTTCTCCCCACCCCATCTTGGCAAGATCTATTCATGTGCTGGTAATCATTAATGACTAACCCTCTCTATGTCATAGAAGAAAGACTGCAAAGTAAGAACGGGGCTAAAACCACTCTCCCTTAGAAGATATATCCAACACACATAACCAAACTGGGACAGAGAAGTTGCATGCATGTAGAATTCCTAACCCATGATATAAATGCTGAAAGAGGATTATTTTCCATGCTTACACAACAAATGTTATTGCACTGAAGTCAGTGGAGATAATGTGTACAAGCCATTATGGGAACAGAATCGGAGGCCCTGAATGTAGTCCTTCTACCCACAATCGAGGCATGCAAACTTCTAGCTGTCAGCATCTGCAGGCACTGGGCACCACTACAAATCAAGTTTCTCTGTCTAAGCAGCTCTGGGCACTGGGAACTTACCCACAAGCAATGGCACATCCGGATGGGGCGTATGCACAGGCCATCACCCAGGTACACGGCATCGTCACTGCATGTTCCTGAAACACAGCACCTCTTTACACTGGGATGTCACTGCTTCTCTAATCGGCGCAAGGAAAACAGTGTGGAGCAGTAAGTTCAGTATTTCTGCGGGACATCCTTAGGGTCAGTGAAAGGTACAGGTGGTTTCTCCAGCCATAACTCACATGTAAGGCTGGGACAACCCTTACTGCAGAACCCAGCAGAGCAGCAGGAGGATGGCTAGTCCTTCCCTGACACCTTCCACCTCATTCATGAGCGCCAAACTGATCACAGAGCATGTTTTACTTGGGTTGCTCACTGCTGTAAAAGGTCCCCACTGCTGCACGTGTAAAAGTGAGCTACACACGAGCTGGTTTTTTGTAGCCGCATGGAGCAGGGTGCGAGAGGGCAGCCGTGGCAGGGCTTGGAGAAGCAGTGGCACCACTTCACAGTGAACGCCACGGCTGGAGGATTCCAGGTGATGACACATGGCACCTTGTACAGGGGCTACTCAGGGGGGCCTCTGTTCTGCTGGCTGGGCTTTGCCCCCAGCCGGGAGCCCTCCCTGTGAGCGAAGAGGCTGCACCAGAGCCTCCCATTGGAGACTATGACAAACCCCAGTGCCCTGACAGGGACTTTGCTCAGAGACAGGTCAAGGGAGGTGGTTTGCCTGGGGCCCCTCGGTCTGAGGTGCTGGTGGAGGTCTGCATGTTATCCCATCAACCCGCTGCTCCCTCTGACACCTACGAGGCCTTCAGCCCTCCATCTTATCCCACTGTCATTTGCCCCATGGACAGAAATCTGACTTTTGCTGAAGTTTCACTTACCTTGTTGGTAGTAAAGGAATCCCACACTATCACCTTCCCATCCTAAATGAAAGAACACAGAGAGAGAAACTGAGGCCTTCCAGAGACATGGCTGTCAGCCTACTTCCCAGATTTGGGGAAAACTCCATCCCTCAGTCTGTCACGTCATGAAATTTTTGTCTCCATTTTAACAACAGCACAATGGTCACAGGAAAGCACGAGGAGACACTCCTCAGTAGTGTGAGTTACGTCTTTAACCAGAAGAAAAGCACAGCTCCTCCTCACTGAGACAACTGACATTGGCTTAAAAGACTGATCTGTTTTTTCATTTTTTCCCTTCCCTTTTAGCAGGTTTAGGAGAACTCCTCTCAGTTGCAGCACACGTTGTGGACAGGACCATCTCCTCAGGAAACTGCCACTAGTGAGCCCTCCCGTGCCTCCTTTCAGTCACCTGCAAAGCCGGCCACCTCTGCCCAGTGACATATGTCAGTGGCTCAGTACGGGGCCGTACAAATAGAAGAGGTGACCTGTATTACAAATCACTCGCTGAGTTGGCAGCACTCAGGAAGACTATTTATGGACATTGCACTGTTTATTCATGTTCCCTTTCCTGCCTTTTCCTGGTTTTCCCTTTACATCTCACCACACGTACTTAACCTTCAATTATCCATTGATACAATCTGCTAAATAGCAATCGTAAGAACACTCCACAGAGAGCACTGATATCATTTTGTGTATGCCAGCTACACTCATGCCAGCTACTTTGCCTTATGCACGCAATATTGTTTTCCTCCCTGTATCATGAAAGCAAAATGCTTATTACTGAGCAACAATAGTTGCTGTAGCTGGACTCACTATAGTTCTTAAAATAGACTAAAAAATGCAAAAATGCATTTCAACTTGCTTGTTCAGCTTTCTGATCTACAAGCTGGCATTTTAACCACTTTAAAAAATGTGATATTAATTATTTAGAATTATTCCATTTTCTGACATCACCATGAATGGTAAAAACTCACAGTAGCTGAAGGTGGCTTGCAATGCAGATTGCCTATTTTTATCCCTCGAGTGAGACCCCTGACAGATTTCATATAGGTCAATGAACAGCTGTGAGATGAAACAAGCTCACTCGCTGCCATACTGGGCTCAGGACAAACCGGGGGATCTAGAGAGTAATTATCTTATTACCTCCTCCAGATCATAAGAAAGGTCTTGAGCAGGTGTTACAACTGTTTCTCAAAATGCCCAAGTAAAGGCAGTAATTTTGGCAGGATGTTTGAGGCTTTTAAGGCCACACCAATTATACAGACTGCAGAAGAAATTTCTGTGTGCAGAAATCTCTAGAAGAATCAACATTTCTTCCCTTCCCTCTTCCTGATTATTTTCTCCAAGCACATAAACTGAAATCGTTACTAAATATTTTATCTGTATAGAACAAGGAAATAAAAGTGGCGCCAGATGAGTTATCTCTATTTTCTATTGCAATAGGGAAAATGGTGAAAATCTGTATATGACTGGAGAAGAAATATTTAGGCTATTAGCTACAACAAGTGCAGCGATGATCAGAAGCTTGGATTTGTGCTCTCTGAACAATACATTGCCAATGAACTGCTTTAAGGGCATCTTGAAAACACACTATACACAGGTATCACCTGCAAAGAGTGGCACATAGCCCAGCCAAAAGATTTGTATCGTGCCCAACAGTAGCTTTGAAAAACATCTGCCCAAGAGCGTACCTGGGAAGAGCTCACAATTCTTCTCTTGTCTTTGCACCAGTCCATACAGAGAACTTTATTTCCATGGCCCTTCAGCGTCCTCCTGGTTTTCATCACAAACTGGCCCAGCGCCTCCACACGTTCTGCCACCTGATGAACTGCAAACATCTGATGGTTAGAGAGCCCTGCATCAAAGCTCTGCCCTGGCAAATCTCTACGTTCATGAGTAACATCACTTGGAGGACTTAATCCATGAAGTGGCCTCAAGTTGCATCAGGGGAGGTTTAGACTTTCTTTACTAAAAGAGTTGTAAAGCATTGGAACAGGCTGCCCAGGGAAGTGGTGGAGTCACCATTACTGGAGGTGTTCAAAAAACGTACAGATATGGCTCTTCAGGACATGGTTTAGCAGGCACCGTGGTGATGGGTTGATGGTTGGACTTCATGATCTTAGAGGTGTTTTCCAACCTTAATAATTCTGTAAGTCTGAGTCTACGGTGCAAGCCAACGAACTCTGCTTCAGAGCTAGCATGTGGTAAAACCAAGGTGGGGCAGTGTACGAACATATTCACCAGGTAAGGATAAGGACGAATTCACTCAGGGCTTGAATTCCAGGGCTGCAGCAGCTGAAGCTCTCGCAGACCATCGCACGCAAGCATCACTGGAAAATAGTTTACCCACTTGCCTCCTCCTAATGGGAAAGCCTGAGACTTGGAAGCACACAGCCAGCCTCCAGCCTAACACATGCTTCAAGGTACTCAGCAGAAGTGAAGACACTACTGGGTCTTGGAAGAAAAATCATACAAACGAGGGGCATCAAATCTCCAAAGTTTCAACAGTAAAACACTTGTTGTGGATGCGAGACTCCCAGCCGCAGCCAGCTCTTGGCACCGCAGCGGTGGTGCAGTGTGATACAGGTACCAGCCGCTGGAGCCGGGAACCTCTCCTCTGCTGTGCCATCCCTTCTGCTGGCCAGGGGAGCACTGAGGGCCAGGACACAGCTCTGAGTGAGCAGAGCAGCTTGGCTAAGAGTGTGCTGCCCAACTTTGCAACAGTGTCTATGGACATTGAAGACTTCATGGGTGGGTCACCTCTTTCTTTGATGGGAAAGAGAAATACAGAGGGCAGGCAAGCACCTTTCCTGAGTAGCATCCTCTGGTGGAGACGTCAGTTCTTTCGTGCCTCATTTAATAGCAGTACTTTCAGGTGATGTTCTTAAAAACCCAACAAATGGACATTTCCAATCACACAAACTCACTCTGACATAAAATTTGTCCCACTGCAACTAAAAGGTGTCTCGTGTGACCCTGATGCCTCATGTTGGGGTCATCTGCATGTGTCTGGGAGAAAGCACCACCTGAGGAAACCATTTTGCTCTGTTCCCGCATTGTTCGTCCAGCGAGGAGCTGAGCAGGGCCATGATGTATCTTGGCACCCTGTGGCAGCTCTGACACACTTCACATGGAGCATCAGGGAGGGTGGGAGCTGCTTCAAGTCTCACAGCAAAGTAGGGGCCCTGGGGCAGGAGATCCTGGCACCAGAATTAAAAATGCCCCTGTCTAGCGAAGAGCTAATGGGATCCAGCACTTCCCTGTGCTGTGTGTTTGTCCACGCTGAAACCTAAGATGATCCAGCTGCTGTTAGCTAAGGGGGCAATGCCTGACTCAAACCTGACATAAATGAAGAAGCTCACATGCTTTAATGAACTGGTGGAGGAAATCTCAAGCTTTTCAATGCCATGCTGGAGACCGAGCTCCACATGCACACGGCGGGTGATTGCCCTGGAGCGGCATTGCTGCTTCACTCTTCATCACTTGTGTAGAGCTGCAAGAAAGCTCCTGGGATAGGGAAGGCTGTCACAGTTAGAGCAGGCATCCTTAACTTTGAGACCGTTCCCTGGCACAGGGTCAGGGGAGCAATTTCTGCCTAAGGCAGACACTGATTTCTAGCAGATTAGCTTTTGAAGAGCTATCTTTCAAAACCACCAGCCCTGCAAGCTGTGCCAGAACAACGTTCTCACCTGAAATCACAGAATGGTGGGGGTTGGAAGGGACCTCTGTGGGTCATCCAGTCCAACCCCCCCTGCCTAAGCAGGGTCGCCTACAGCAGGCTGCACAGGACCTTGTCCAGGAGGGTCTTGAATATCTCCAGAGAAGGAGACTCCACAACCTCCCTGGGCAGCCTGTGCCAGTGCTCCGTCACCCTCAGAGGGAAGAAGTTCTTCCTCATGTTCAGCTGGAACTTCCTCTGCTTCAGTTTGTGCCCAT
>Ga0065711_1035124_pt1 | contig 22774 bp, 12 predicted proteins | sample Hoacrofraction12_FD_59098 | JGI IMG/M metagenome (GOLD analysis project Ga0065711, IMG submission 59098) | Hoatzin crop microbial communities from Cojedes, Venezuela - Epithelial fraction 12 v2 (version 2) | ecosystem: Host-associated > Birds > Digestive system > Esophagus > Crop | place... | reverse complement strand
ACTAATCCCTGCTTTCTCATTAAGGAATGTAGTGGAAGGACATGGGCACAAGCTATCACTTAGTCGTTAGACAAAATAATTAAGTGAAACAAAAGTGGTCTTGGTTCTCAGCAAATAATTGGGATAATTGCGGGATAAAAGAGACTCCTAAATAATTCTACTCCAGACAGCTCGGCCTTGGGAGGGCAAATGCACTAAGCTACAGAGATAAGGAGGCACCAAGAGAGCAACAAGACCGGAGCAAAACACCCTGAAGGACATGATATACGTGATCCTGGAACTGGGTTTGCGCAGAAACAAATGTCAATCAGCGAACAGCGTGATGAAGAGGATGGGCCTTCATCTTAGGACCCCCAAAGACCACCCAAAGATGCTAAAAGACATGCGTGAAAGATATTTACATATGCTAATTAGTTCCTAGAAATATAATGAATATTTACATGTGTGATTGTATTTAACCTGAAGCAACAGGGTGTCCGGTGCGCACGTTTGGAGGAGAAATCCCCCGTGTGCCCGGCGCCGCAATAAAGAATACCTGCTGAACAGTATACATTGTACTGTTAGGTTTTTTTTTTCTACCGGATCTTCGAATCACAACAAAGAAAATAATAAAAAGGAGTACTCAGCATTAGTTCTGTGCAGGCTCTGCCTCCCTGCTAGAACCAAGACCAGGAAGCACTGGCATTTTTTGACAACTTTTCTTAAGCATGTGTTTAATCTTAAGTGATGCCTGTCTGTGTAGAATCACTGTTCATCAATTGACACCAAACCAGTTTTCAAACGCTTGCTAAATTAAGTCTATTATTTATAACTAATTTCAAAACTGTTCTGGGATTCTACATTACTACTAATATCTTAAACAAGAAGCTATTCCTAGAGATACTGCAGGGAAAGAAAAAAGCATTATTTTGAGTATTAATTGCATTCCACTTCATATATATATAATTATCTTCAAAACCAAGTTGGAAAAGACCTTTAAGATCATTGAGTCCAACCGTTAACCTAACACTGCCAAGTCCACCACTAAACCACAACCCTAAGCCTCACCTCTACACATCTTTTAAATACCTCCAGGGATGGGGACTCAACCACCTCCCTGAGCAGCCTGTTCCAGTGCTTGACAACCCTTTTGCTGAAAGAATTTTTCCTAATGCCCAATCTAAACCTCCCCTGGTACAGCCTGAGGCCATCTCCTCTAATCCTATCACTTGTTACTTGGAAGAAGCGACTGACTCCACCTCACTACAACCTCCCTTCAAGTAGTTGTAGAGAGCAATAAGGTCTCCCCTCAACCTCCTCTTCTCCAGACTCAACAGCCTCAGTTCCCTCAGTCACTCCTCATAACATTTGTCCTCCAGACCCTTCACCAGCTTCACTGCCCTTCTCTGGACACGCTCCAGCTCCTCAACGTCTTTCTTGTTGTGAGGGGCCCAAAACTGCACACAGCAGTTGAGTTGCAGCCTCACCAGTACAGTGCGGAGTATGGGGGGGATGATCACTGCCCTGCTCCTGCTGGCCACACCATTCCTGATCCAAGCCAGAATGCCGTTGGCCGCTTTGGCCACCTGGGCACACTGCTGGTTCATTCAGCTGGCTGTCAACCAATGCCCCCAGGTCCTTTCCTGCCAGGCAGCTCTCCAGCCACTCCTCCCCAAGCTTGCAGCACTGCATGGGGTTGGTGTGCTTGGTGTTGTCTGCTGTTAGTTTTTACTATTACTATTTATTAGCCCAAATAAATTTAAATCTTCCACAATAAAACTGCACAAAACCCCACTCACCAAATCAATTAACTCGTTGAATTTTTAATAGGTTAGGTCAGTGGTATATTGCAGTTTTAAAACAGATCTAGAGGCAAATTCTATAAAGATCTACATTTCTAAGCACCTTTTATTGGATTGTTTCACTGTTGACCTTAGGGACTTTAAAACATCAGATTAGAATTGTGAATTCCAGACTTCTGTTGATAAAATTGGATTCCTAGAAGTCTGACCTGTGGCAATGGTTTTGTTTTGCTTTGTTTTCTTCCCCAGCGGCAGCAGTTTTCAGAACAAATGAAATACGCAACAGTCAGTGAATGACTGAATGCACCAAATATTGTCACAACACCACTGACATGGTAGGAAAAAGATAAGACGACAGATAAAAGGGACAAAAAAATGATTTAATGCCCTTCATTTTCTGCCCTGCCCAATGAATTGTCCATTAGTTCAACAGCTGATGTGAGGCACATTTTGCTGATAAATCAAACTTGCTTACATTAATCTTTAAAATGAGAGTTGTTCAAGCCTTTGTATACTCAATAAGGTTTCTTTTTCCTACAAGTGAAGTCTTGGGGACATTTGAAATACATTTCTGAGTGTAGGCTGCACAACACAGGAGCAATTCACCAAGGGTTAGATTTAGTTCAGCTGTGAAGCCTAGCAAATCTATTGGGGACATAAAACTTGGACGACACAGCATCTGCATTCCCTCTCTGTTCAGGAAACACGGCTTCTTGCTGACACGCTAAGGTTGCCTTGTTCAGTGATGGCACTGGGAACTTACGCATTTCATACTAGCAAAAATTCAGTCTTACCATTACTCAGTATCGCTAGCAAATTACATTTTAGCCTTAAATCATAGGCTTAGACTAGCAGAGAGAGGGAAAGGTGATTTTTACCTCCATACATTCCCCCACTGTTTGGTTTTAGGTGGCTGCAATGCATTTCATATTTATAATTGCTCACCACAGATTCTTTTACATTGTTTAAAATTCCTCCCCCAAAAAGGCACATCTTTTCTCAGAGAAATCTTTTTCTACATAAATTTCGGAGAATTTTTCCTGAATAGTTTTACTAAATCACTGCTGAATTTCCAACTTCTGATACCCAGTAGCTGGAAGCTGAACTGATCTAGATTACAAATCACAGAATCCCAGAATGGTAGGGGTTGGAAGGGACCTCTGTCGGTCATCTGGTCCAACCCCCCCCCACCAAAGTAGGGTCACCCAGAGCAGGCTACACAGGATCTTGTCCAGGCAGGTCCTGAATATCTCCAGAGAAGGAGACTCCACAACCTCCCTGGGCAGCCTGGGCCAGGGTTCCGTCACCCTCAGAGGGAAGAAGTTCTTCCTCCTGTTCAGACGGAACTTCCTCTGCTTCAGTTTGTGCCCATTGCCCCTTGTCCTGTCGCTGGGCATCACTGAAAAGAGTTTGGCCCCGTCCTCCTGACCCCCACCCTGCAGATATTTAGAGGCATTTCTAAGGTCCCCTCTCAGCCTTCTCTTCTTCAGGCTAAACAAGTCCAGCTCCCTCAGCTTTTCCTCGTAGGAGAGAGGCTCCAGTCCCCTCATCATCCTCGTAGCCCTAAAGAAGGCACACAATTTTACCACATGAATAACCATCCTTAGAACAATTTACCTACAGGTGTGCTGAATTCTCCATCACTTGAAGTCTCCAAATCAGCATTCAAAATCTCTTAAAAATATAAGCTCTATATCAACCAGGGATCACATTATACCCGATGCAAGAGGTACTGCAGGAAATTCTTGGTTTGTGCTACACAGCAGAACAGACAAAATGAGCATTATAGGGCTACTTAACCTTAAAATCTTTTAATAAGCTCACATAGTTGTTGGGTGGAAAGATAAGGAAGCAAACTTAAACCAGTAAAACTTGTATAACCGACAGCAGAATAGGGAGGCAGAATTTGGATAAAACGAGTTTCAGTTAGGACCAACAACTCAGAATTACCAAAAATTCCTTGAAAATATACTACTATTTTATACTGTTGAAACCAGTAAAAGTCTTATGTAGAAAAAAATCCTCACTGGTCTTGAGAGACTGGAGTTTGCGTGGGGGGTTTCTGCACACCCACTGAGCTTGGCATATGTAGCTCTTACATTAATAAAACCAAAATTATTATAAAAATATTATTGCTAGTGATTAATTAGTAATAACATTAAAAAAAAGAACAGCCAATGAATAGCTATGTATTAAACAGGTTAAAAAGAGCTTTTATGAAGAAACAACACATCAAGGTAAACCCCAACTTCACAATGCTACCCATGGATATCCATTTTCATCAACATTTCATGGAAAGACACTTTAACCAGGCAATAGCACTGCTGGTTTTGTTTCCTACTTCAAGTAACATCTTCCCTTCTGAAGCGTCCTTACAGAATAAGGAAAAATAGTGACTGAGAAAACGTGCATGGTTCTTCAGTTCGCAAACTCAATATATGCATTTACTTCTTCTTTAATCCACTAACAAACCAACTCTGAAGCATTCCAGCATCGTTTTTTTCAAGCGATGTTGGTCTGATAAACAAGCAAGCAATTAAGAGAGAAAAAAGCTGAACTGCTGAGTGCAGTGTTCTGGAGCACTGTGACAAAACAGGACCAGTAAAATGTGTCAGGATAAATACAACTGAAAAAAATGAATGGACATAAGCAGAAGTCTGGAAATCTGGGTACATTCCACTGATCTCTACCCTTTCCTTCATTAAACCCTTTTTGTACAGCCATCATGAGACAGCGATTCTGCTACAGAATACTGTAGACAGACCTCTCAGCAGTATCATCAGATTAAATCAATTACTGATTTCCTTAGAAAACCAGAGATCTGTTTTCCTATAGCTGAAATAGCAATCGAACAAAATGAAACCCACTGCGTGGGCAAAACTTGTAGAGTAGAAAGTAGAGTTCTACTTCTCCACAAGTAGAAGTTGAAATTTAAACTCAGAATGGATGTCAGATTTGCAAAGTTTTAAGGTTATAACCACAACCCTGGTAATACAGCTTAAGTAACAAGGCAACTTATACAAATACTTCCATTTCTGAACTGTGGCTACTGCATCTGAGGAGAAGAGGAGGTTGTATTAGGTTGGATGCCTCCAAATATGGTTTCAAAATAAGCAAAGACAATGAAAACCTATCAGAAGATGACTGTCTGCATGTGTTCACGCTTCTGCAGAAGGAAGTAGATGACGCTTAATAGGGAGTATATTTATTGGCATCATAGACCGTTTTGATGTTTTTCTTTTAAAAATCACAGCCAGAACTGTTAACACTGGGCATACACAGACTGCATTTAGGGCCATGTTGTGGCTGAGGTCATTCACCACTCTTACAACTCCGAGTTAGGAAGCCAGAAGGAGACACTGTAGGGATTTATCCAATATACCATACTTAATTTGTCATAGTATTTGAATTAAAGGATGGGTTTAGTGCAAGAGCAAATAGCTCACAAGAGAGTGAACAAGTTCTTTAATCATGATGTGACACCCAACCCCTGAAGCTCTCCCGTGTCTTATATTATACACAGAAAGTGCTGAACAAATTGGTTTTATTATGTTAATTTTATTAATAAAAATGATATATAACTCTCTAGCCAAGTTCTTGAAGCAGAAAATGTGCCCTGCATTGTTGTCATTGCTTTCTGAAGACACTGTGGTCTTGAGAATATACAGTAAGATAACGCCAATTTGGAGGCTGCCACCTGTTTATCAACATCTAAGGGCATAATCTGAACCAAAGAAAAACTTCTACTGCAAGCAAATGCCAAAGTACAGAACATTTCTACAAAAACTAAGAATATTTCTATTAGACGAGTCAATCTTTCTGAATAATTTTCCTCTTGGCTTGCTCTTGCCTGACTTCAGGCAAGACAGACCTCTCTCTCTACTTGTCACGGGAAGTTTTGGTAGCTCTATTCCTTCCTTTCGGACAACAGAGAACAAAAATATTCTGTGTTACTATGGTTAACTTTCACGCTTTTGCAATACGTAAAGTTTGAAAAATAGACACACAAATGACAATTCTTTTTGCATATCAGCTAGGTAGCAAATAGACGTTACTATCTGCTAAAATTAATGTGGTTTTCTCCCCTATTGAAATAAAACAACCTGGATTTTCTATTTTTCAGAACTACTGTATTCTGCAAGTAGCATTCAATTCAACAAATCACTTCAATATATTCTTACAGGTAAATTGACTTTCATAGGGCTATATTTGATATTAGACATGTACTTACTTTACTGAATACTGATAACGTGGCTATATTACTTTGCTGTCCCATCTTCTGTACCTCCCAGGCATGTCACAATCACAGTTATATTTATCTGAATATATATTATGAATGCAGCACTTGATACATAATATATGTTCAGTAAGGATAGTGTTATAAAATTTCATCCTAGAACATTTGTCCTATTGGAAAGATTTCTGCAGAGACATATATTAAGACCAACCCAATATCCAATCCTTCATTTTTAAGAAATCAAAGGCATACATTTATCCTGGGCTATAAGAAAATTCAACTGACTGGGGACACTCCAGTGTCAAGTTTCCTATGTAGAAAACTCCAAAGGGTTTAAAGGCAAAGCAATTTCTGTTAATAGAGATGCCAACAAAACCACCACCAACAATAAAGCTTCAGATATCAAAAATCCACCTTCAGTAAACTTTTCAATGTTGTAAATCAGATGGCAACTCCAAGAAGGCATTCTGAAAATAATCAACCACTGTGCCTAACTATCAGTAAGTACTGTTTGCTTATAAACCTGAATATCAGAGAAAATAGGGTGGGGTGTTTAGGGGTTTGGTTTTTCGTTTTAGCTTCTTTTTTTTTAAGAGGAATTCTGCATTCTGCTCATACCTACTATGTCCCTTTCATTCTCTTAAATCATACTCTTACACTGAGCTGCATTATGAAATTTTCATACTCTATGCTCTTATAAAAGTGTAGCATACACATAGGAACAGTCTGCCTTTGAGTGCCTTTTCTGAATTAAGCAGTAAATGGGTTTCTGCTGAAGTTTCAGCTTGTAACTCCAGTAATACAATTATGGCAATTTTTGGTTTGCCAGACTTTGCTCCTGCCAGCTGATAGTAACAACTACCCTAAAAAGCTGAAACAGAAAAACATAACTTCTAACAAAAAAACCTCACATTGATCCTTCTTGTCATCATCTTCGTTGTGGCACCTACCCTTACAGTTTTCCCAAGGTTCATATTATTTAGATTTCTGTGTGCAGAACTCTAACTTTCTTTATCTTCTATGTAAAAAAGGGGCAATTAAGAGCCAAAGAAAGTATGTCAAGTGTCCCGTCCAAAATGACCATTTCATCTTGTGAGTAGGAAGGATATAGCTTCAGATGGAGTGCCTTTAGGAAAATGAGATGTTACAGGTGGAAGAAAGGCTGTCTATTCTCCAGTGCATGGAGAACTGCAAAAATAAATAAGGCTGGATTGAAACTTTAGCCTGAATAAATAATAGTGGGCTCTGGTTATCTTATCTTGTACGTGAGACTTCCAAGATTGTAAAACTTTTTTCTCATTGTGGAAGAACAGTCCCCTGGGAAGCCCCATGCAGTGAAAACTGGTCTCAGCAAAGACAGCATGACAGAAGGTGGAGGCACTATGATACCCAGGTAGCTGATCCTGTAGGATACCACACCACAGACTGCACTTGCTGTTCCCTTTTATCCTACTGTAATTGTAATACCACCATCAAAATAAAAACATTTGGAACAAAACTTTATCTCTTTTCTTGAAGATTTCTCCTATAGATTTTTCTTGTTTGAATAATTTACCTGACACTAACACGAGGATCACAATATTATGGTATTTTTGAATGTCCAGAACTTTTGAGGTTACTTTTGTACGTCCTAGAATATCTATGGTTCCCTTATACCAGGGGCAAGTCTTACAATTTTTGAACACGTAATAAGGAAGACTACCACTCTTGTTGGTTTGCCTCTTAACTATCAAAAACTGTCCTTTGAGGCAGAAGACACAGCAGATGATACTGGGTACAGAGGCAAGAGCGTCCCTACTACTCAGGCAATGAAGAAATCCTGCACTTTCTGGCTAGTGGCCCACATAAGGTTTCCACAAGACCTGCTTGGTGTTTATCAATTGTGAAACATCAAGATCTTTGAGGAGCTGCTGAATTGCAGGTAATTATTCTTTACAGAAAGGGCATCTGAGACATTACTTATCGGCCCTTGACATGGTCACCCCAACATACTTCTCCCTAAATTGAAGAGATATGGATTTGATGGATGGGCAGTTCGGTGGATGAGGAATTGGTTGGATGGTCAGATCCATGGGGTAGTTGTCAACAGCTCAACATCCAGATGGAGATTGGTGGTGGTGTCCCTCAAGGGTCCATACTGGGACCAGTACTGTTTAATATCTTCATCAATGAGCCAGACAGCAGGATAAAGTGTACCCTCAGCAAGTTTGCAGATTACACCAAGCTGAGTGGTGCAGTTGGCAAGCTGAAGGGAAGGGATGCCATTCAGAGGGACCTGGACAAGCTTGATAAGTGGGCATGTGTGAACATCATGAGGGTCAACAAGGCCAAGTGCAAGGTCCTGCACCTGGGTCGGGGCAACCCCCGCTATGAATACAGGCTGGGGGATGAAGAGATTGAGAGTAGCCGTCAAGAGAAGGACTTGGGGGTACTGGCAGATGGAAAGTTGGACATGACCCAGCAGCGTGCGCTGGCAGCCCAGAAAGCCAACCCTACCCTGGGCTGCATCCCCAGCAGCATAGGCAGCAGGGCGAGGGAGGGGATTCTGCCCCTCTGCTCTGCTCAGACGCCCCCCGGGGAGTCCCGCGTCCAGCTCTGGAGCCCTCAAGCACAGGATAGACATGGACCCATTGGAGTGGGGCCAGAGGAGGCAACAGCAACGATCCGAGGGCTGGAGCACCTCTGCTGTGAGGAAAGGCTGAGAGAGTTGGGCTGTTAAGCCTGGACAAGAACTCCGGGGAGACCTTAGTGCAGCCTTCCAGTACTTAAAGGGGATTTATAAGAAAGATGGGGACAGACTTTCCAGCAGAGCCTGTTGTGACAAGACAAAGGATAAAGGTTTTAAACTAAAAGAGGGTAGATTTGGGCTGGATATAAGGAAGAAATTCATCACTATGAGGGTGGTGAAACCCTGGCACAGGATGCGCAGAGAGGTTGTCACTGCCCCATCGCTGGAAACATTTAAGGTCAGGTTGGACGGGGCTCTGAGCAGCCTGACTGAGTTGAAGATGTCCCTGCTCACTGCAGGGTGGTTGGACTACATGACCTTTAAAGGTCCCTTCCAATCCAAACTCTTCTATGCTCCTGTGATACTGGCTGCTCATACTCACATCCAAGCACTCTGATATTTCCTCTACTTTGGTTACATTTCTGTTGTGGGACCTGCTTTAATAGCAGGCTGTCACTGTTGCATATATTCATGTATGTTAAAATGAAGAATAATGAACAGGTTGATTACAGTTAAATCTATTTTACTTTGGCTGCAGCATATTTTGTGGATTTATTTGTGATCTTGACCTCAGCAAAAGACATCTGAAAAGGCTGACATCTTCCTGATGGTTACAGTGCAGTATCACAATACCCAGCGGTTCAACTATTCAGTTTTCCATTCATTCTTTTTTCTTAGCATATTTTTCTTCTTAGAAATAGTGACTTGAAAACCCTAAAGCAATCTTTCAAGTTTCTCATTGATAACTCCAGAAATATATTTACTCCTCACAGTATGGAGAAGCAGGTTAGTTAATCTTGCAAGATCAGGCAAACAGATATTTAACCTGACCAGGAAGCCAGCACTGAATCTGATTTTTAAAGTGACAAAATCGAAAATGGTAAAACTGGGGTTAAAGCAAGAATGCCAACAAAAATTAATTATTTTGCACATAAAAGGTAGTTTCAAAGGGAAAATAAAATATAAGGTATAATTTAATTGAAGTCACTAGACTGTTCCCCACATTATACCAAGTGTTCATACAATCACTCATGCAAATAGGAAAAATTCAACAAAAATGAATAAAGTTTCCCCACAAATTTTAATGCATTTATCTCTTTTACTATGAATCATATACAGAAGTTGCACAGGTCTCCAAAGTACCACATTTCCAAAAACTAATTACAACCATACCAGATAAAGGAATGCATTAAACACTAGTTTGTTCATCCGTTTGTTTACAGAGAGAGTTCATTACGAAAAAAGGCACAGCAACTGGATTACGAGCCAAATCCCATTTCCATTCTTTCCTGCAGCAAAACCCCCATTCACAGGGACTGGTTTGGCTGTAGTATTTTATTTGCAATTAAGTCAGAGACTAATCCTAGGGGCCGGTGGAAGTGTGCCCCAGCTTGAGCCAGAGAACTTCCAGGTCTTTATTAACAACCATACTCTCATACAAAAAGATAGCGTGTTGTTCTTCCACAATTATTATTGATCCTATAGCATAGGAACAAGTAATCAAAGCACGCATGTAAGAAATACGGATCCAATGTTTAAGATAAAGATATCAGGACCAGATTTCCACTAGCATTCATTCTCAACCTCAGCCAACACGGTTTTGCAGGACCTCCAACTCCGTATGACTACAGGGAGCTACAGATAATGGACTGGCATCAAGAAAAAAGTACGTATAAGAATATACACCTAAGTAAGTATCCCAATGAGTTGGTCACAAGTTACACCTACCTCTAGCTATTACACAGTGAATGTATAAACTGGTGGTTACTGTACACTGTAAAAAAAGAAGCACTGAAAATGCCTAATTTTACAATTGTCAGCCTACACCTCCAGTTCTGCCTTATCAACAAAAGACAAATGCCAGTGACACAGGGACTGACTAGCGTGAAAATTATTTTTTTACAGTTTCACTTATAAGATTAAAACATTTCCTTTGAGACACTGCAGCAGGGAAATAGCAATACATGGTGTATGAATCATACAGTACTTATAAGTGAAATATCTATGTGCCCCTATAGTATAATGTTGTTAGAGAGATTTGTTTTAGAATTTAGTGCTAGAGTGGACAAAGGAAAACAATATTGGACAATATTGCCAGCAGATTACAAGTGTGAATTGTAAATTACATCAGCCCAATTATAAAGGAAACCACTGGAAATGTTCTGTTATTGATGTGGCATAGATATAATAAAGTGGTTTCTGGCACCAAAAGAAATACCGTATTTTATGCTGCTTCTCTGCTGTGCGCATAGCACATTGGGGTTGCATCCAATGGTGTCCTGTATAAAAGTCATCATAATTATTTTTAGACGGAAACCATTTCATACTTTTCCTATGAAACAAACATCCCTTTTCAGCTCCCAGTTTACAGTACTGATTCATACCTCCCGTTTCCCAAGCCACAGCATCTACTGTAGCTCAAGGAGAAGCAAATCAAAGATAACATGGGACTTCTGATTCAGGAATTGTTGTTTTTCAGCAGAGACTAACCTCGTCTGCATGAATTAAAGTACTAATGAGCTAAACAGCACTGAGACAGACTAGAAAAAAGTGAAGTGCTGATTTTATAATACCATCTATATGCACTGTAGAGGAAATAAAAGGATCTTTTTTATTAATATTTCATTGATTGTTACTTACAAATAGTAAAGAAAACCAGAAAATTCAGTGGACAGAGTGGGTGTAATAAAGCAAACTACATGAGCCACATATTGCCTTGGCAAAAAATGAGCAAAAGTGAATCTTTAAGTAGTAAAAGACCTACTTTGAGAAGTCAGCTCTTTTTGAAGATGACTAAAATGTCAAATCAGCTAGTTGCATGTCAGTGTTCACTGGATTAAAAAAAAAAAGAAGAAAAAAAAATGTTTATGAGCAGTGGGATGCATTCCCACTGAGTCCGCTGCCAACAGCGGGACCCCCTCCAACCCAAGCTGTCTGAGCAGGCAACCTGGTAGCTGAGAATGGCATCATGACACTTGTGCATAAGTATAGCTTGCACAAAAGTTTCAGACTCATTTTTAGCTCCTTTTTTTCAGAGAATTACTAGTTTAACTATTATTTCGTCATTATGCAAAACAACTAAAAAAAATATACACCAAAAACTTCACATAAAAGAACCATGAAGCTTATCTTCTAGCCACTTCGCAGACAAGGGCCAATTCCACCGCTTTTTGTTTTGTTGAGCCGGTGACAAATCTCAGTGTGTCCAACTGTCCTTGAAGTTAGAGTGAGGCAAGCATCTAAGCAAGTAGCCTCATTTTTCAAAACCTCAAATTGCCTTTTTCACCTTTAAGAATCCCCCTGCTATTACCACACAGCAGATGCTGACAGACGCTTTGCTGATGCACAGGAGGCAGCATTTCAGGAAACCTTCCATGCTCCATGTATGGGTACGTCAGAATTGCAGCTCCAGGAGAGAAAGAATATGTCACAGCAGGAGAGGGGGAGGCATTCTGAACCACCACAAAGGACTGCATCAAAGCTTGTCCTTTTCCTAGGCACCAAATTAATGCCATGGAAGGAAAAGCGAAGAAAGAGACCCCGGTTCTCTGAGCGAATGGAGAACTAATGGAGGACTACAGCAACAAATCACAACTTCGTTGCATGCAGGCCTTTGGGTAGAAAACACTGATCATGAATCTAACAATAGGCTGCTGCAGAAACACCCCATAAAGCATAATGGCAGATTGCAAAGGTGCGTGAGTGTTGCCCTGATAAATCACTCACTAGTTTGCTGCACAACTGACTTGCTGGGAAGAAACTCTGAAGCACAGCATCACCTTCCCAGTGCTGCTAGGGATGTCCATGTCCCTATCCCTCCCTCCCGTCCCAGTTACAGCCGAACATTACTTGCAAAAAAACATGAGTATGTCAGAACTTCGAACACCACCAAGCCTCCAATGTCTCAGAATGCGTTAAAAACACCCCTGACAATTTCTGGATGCCAAAAATGAAGTAAAGATGCATAGCTAAGGACATACTTACTGGTTTGAAAATAAATTTTATGGAAATTTTTACTTGTCATTCATCCTGAATTACTTTACAACGAAGGAATAAAAACAAAAAACAAAAAAGGAAAACAACCCATTAACCTTCCACAACATTTAAAATTTGAGGTGGAAGTTGATTTCACAGTCAGGCCTACTTCAAAACAATTTCCATGTAAAAGCACATAGCTTTAAGCATCGTTTTTTGGGACTATTCATCTGAGACTGTTTTCCTTCACAACCACCCCTGTGCCCTTACTCTCTTACTTGCAGGTGTAAGTTTAACTGACAATGTTTAATGCGCTGCTCCCACACTGAAATGATACATATCTTGTTTTCATAGGCCTTCTGCCATACTGGAAGAATTGCCGACGTACAATACAAGGAATAAAACCCCCAAACAAGACACACTTGTACAGGGGCTTTTAAGCTTTACTTGCATCTGAGTTTAATGGCACAACAACAGAACTACTGGCATGTGTGAATATCATGAAGGCCAGAGAGTGCTAGCAGACACTTAACACCATGTGGGTAATCGCTGAGTCACTATTCTATGCATTTGAAACATCCACTTGGTCACATAGTATGAAACGTAAATATCATATAACAAATATATGAATACCTAATGTAGATGAAATACAAGTTTTATATGGTACTGTTGCTAATTAGCAAACACAACATCTTTAAATCTGGTATGAATTCTTGCAATTGTTTTAATCAACTATGATAGTGTATTTCTATTTATGCACTTATTTTACAAATACAGATTCAAAGGTAGAAAGAAATTGTTTTAATTTTAGATTATACTTTTGGTATAAATTCTATTGATTCCATAAATTCCACTTAATTTATCCAGCAGTTTTCTTTTAACTGTTAAGTATTAACTATTTTCTGTGCTGTGAGGAACCTCTAGAATCAGACCCTTCACCTGGACAAACACTGCCAGATCCAATGTAAATCTTAAATCTGTATTTCTGCCAAACCAGTAGCTATGCATTTCTCATCCCATAAGTCACTCTTCAACAGTTTGCATCAGCTTTCTGCTCATGGACACATCTCCTTCCGCGCCAATGGAAAAGCTCAGAGATCTGGCATTTTACCATAATCTCTAACAAAAGGCAGATCATATCAAGTACAGGAACAAGTTACTGTTCCTTTGCACTACCAATATAAAAAGAAAGTCTTCACTATCCCAAGAGATTATCTGAACTAGAAGGGAGAGAAGATCCTTTTGCCACTCCCTGCACCACTGGGGCAGTGGCAAGGAAATAATATAGGGGAGAAGTTGAGGAAAATTAGTATATAAGACTGAGGGCTTTTATGGGAAGAATGAGGAGAATTCTCAGTTGTAAGACAAGAACATTTTCAGAACTCTTAACATTGTGATGTTGAATCAAACCAGGAAATTATAGGAACAGGCAATCCAATTTGCTCTGAAATTTTCAAACTGCAAAGCCAGGTCTCAAGTTCCATTCAAAAAGCTCACACAAGGTAACTTTCAGCTTAACTAGAGGTTTTATGATACAGAAAAAAAACCATATTGATTTGCAGAATTTAAACATAACTTTTTGGTTTTTTTGATGTACTAGAATTTTCCCGGGTTAAGCCTATACAGCCAGACAGCCTGTGCTCCTGAGAGGTTTAATGCCGTCTCTTGGAGATGCAGCGTAGACATAAGGCTTAAGCACACGCCCACATAGGCATGTACTCTCACACAAATCCTCTACAATGAGTTAATAACATATTCCTTTCTGTCTCTTTCTTGTTGTCATATAATGCCATTTTTGCTCTAGTGGACACCAGAAATAAACATTGAGTAAAGCAGTAACAAGCATGTACTTTTTCCTGAAAATATCTGTTTCAAGTCCCAAGTTACCTACCTACCACTTTCTTACATTTACTGTTTAAAAAAAAAAAAAAAATCAAGAAGAAATGCAGAGGCAATAGACATAACTTAAAAATTAGTGAGATAATTCTTTTACAGAAACAGACTATTCTTCATTTTAGCCATAGCTACTAAAAGAATACAAGAGGCAGTCAGCTGCAGGAAAATTCTGTACTGGAGAGTGGATCATGGGATTTAAGCCCTTACTACCACAGCTTTTATGAAAAACACAATCGTAACACCAAAGGCTTCTGACAGGATTTTTTCAGAATTTTTGTTAAGGTGTCAGAAAAAAATTCGGCCTTAATTAGTTTTTGCATCCATAAAAGTCCCCAACCTAAGCTCCAGCAATACCTCCGATAGCCAAGTAGAGCCTTGTATGGTCTTCCACCCTAGTACGGCTGTGAATTTCACAGCTGAAAACTGTGAGAACATAAACCACTTATTCTCAGGTCCGGCCTGGTGTTCAAGGATCAAAGCAGAGGATATAAGACACAACAAGTTATCCTTACTGCATATTTGGTAAACTGAAAGAAAGCTAGGGAGGAGAGTGAGAAAAATCCACTAATATTTTAACACTGACCGTGTTCTTATCCCATACAGGACACGGTAGTAGACCTAGCTTTATCCTCAAAAAATACAGTGTCTAGATAAATCAGAAAAGGCGTTCATATGCTCAATATATGAAACTTCACATACAATGTATCTGAAGGTGTAATAGATTAGAAAAAAATTGTAATTTACTCTTGACAGAAGAATAAGCGTCAAGAAGCAGAAGACAAACCCCAGCACCCGACTGACTGTTATCTGCTGAGCTCTAAGAGTCTAGTCGCTCACCGAACTACAAGCTTGCCATTCATGCTCCTACCCACAAAGTCTCTCATTTTGTTTTCTTATTAGAAAGAATAGCTAAAGAAAGAAGAACAGGGTGTATCTGGGTTGACAATAGGTAAGTTTCCAGAGAATGCAAGTAGAGAAAAAAAAAAAAAAGAGACAAAATAAAATTTGGATTTCGCAATCTTGACAGCATGACTTCTACGTTGCCTGCTACAAAGGCATTCAAGATCACATACACTCTGGCAGAACAAAATAAATTCAAGATTTGCTATACGCAGATGTTCATGTGGAACATAAACCTTCTGATCTATTGTGTAACTTACAAATCTGTCCCTACAGGTAAAGATACAGCCCCAATTACAGCCTAATGAAATTTCTCGCATGAGCCAATTTAACATATGGATTGTGAAATACACTCTTACTATGCTAAAACTAATTTTTGTAATTTAATAATAATAGTCTCCTACAAACTCTGCAATTAAAGAAGCCAGTACCTTAAAAATAGACTTATAAAAAGTACTTATGTAAGGACCAGTCTAATCCACTAAAATTTTAGAAGACTAATCTCCTATAATCTCTTTGCAACACTAATATACAAACTAAATAAAGAGTAGAATATTATCAGCTCCAGTATACATGTCTAAGTTATATGCCAATTATTTTACAGATTCCTAAAAATACATGTACTGTTCATGCAAACCAAAAAGATTCCTCAAGTAAAATGAAGTGAAATAGGGCTGCAGTTCAGGTTTCTAGGAGGTATAATGTGTTAGATGGGTAACTGCTAATTTCTGAAGATACTTCAGAAAACTCTAGGAAGAATACTTTTGGAAAATTAATGTCTTCATAAAAACGCGTAGAAGCAATAAACCCCTGAGATTAGCAATACAGCATCTGTTAAGCAGTTTATTTTTTATGTTAGTATAAAGCCTGACAAAGAGGTCATGCAGAGTTAGTATGTATGTCACAAGTTACAATACATTTATTTGTCTGTGAAACATATTTACTGTACTGTAATATGCTGCTGATATTAAATAATTCTATCAAAGCCAAGACACATACAAGTTTTTGCTGATTTCCTGAGAAAATACAAGCATAAATCTTAGGTTTCATACAATTAGCTACAACAGCCAACAGATCTCATATGCTTTCTTCAAGCTTCTTTGTTTCTCAGGGAAAAAAAAGAGAAACAGTGCTTCTTCAGGGAGAAATTGCTCAAATATATAGACATTAACACTCCAGCTTTCAGCTCCATGCAACCTCATTAACTCTACTGCTGTCCTGAACAAGGTCCAAATGTTTTTTCAATTACATCAACCCAACTGACTTTCAGGAAATAACAGCAGTGTAAATAGAAGAAAATAGCTCCTTTGCACTCAGTGAGCATGTACGTCTGCCCTTCTAACTTTACCAGTCATAGCTTAAATAAACTATTCCACATCAGGATGCAGAATCACAGAATGGTTTGGGTTAGAAGGGACCTCATATATCACATAGTTCCAACCCCCTTGCCATGGGCAAGGACACCTTCCACCAGATCAGGTTGCTCAGAGCACTGTCCAACCTGACCTTGGACACTGCCAGGGAGGGGGCAGCCACAGCTTCTCTGGGCAACCTCTGCCAGGACCTCATCACCCTCACGGTGAAGAATTTCTTTCTTACATCTAATCTAAATCTCCCCTCTTTCAGCTTGAAATCATTACCCCTTGTCCTATCACTCCATGCCCTTGGAAAAAGCCCCTCTCCTGTTTTCTTGTAGGCCCCTTTTAGTACTGGAAGGCTGCAATAAGGTCTCCCCCCGGAGCCTTCTCTTCTCCAGGCTGAACAGCCCCAGCTTTCCCAGCCTCTTCTCACAGTAGAGGGGTTCCAGCCCTCGGATCATTGCTGGGGCCTCCTCTGTCCCCGCTCCAACAGCTCCAGGGCACTAAGGGCTCCAGAGCTGGATGCAGGACTCCCAGGGGAGTCTCACCAGAGCAGAGGGGCAGAATCCCCACCCTCGCCCCATGCCCACGCTGCTGGGGATGCAGCCCAGAATACAACTGGCTGTCTGGGCTGTGAGCGCACATTGCTGGGTCACGTTGAGGCTCATGTAGAAGGAGCTACAGAAGAACCATTACTTGGACAGAGCCAAAGTAACCTCCCAGGGTTATCTAACAATACTACAGGAAGAATGCATTAATGCTTGAACCCCTAGGAATCTTTAAACTAAGGCATTTCAACCTACTTTTCAACATGTTTGTGCTACTTTGAACACTGTTCTTTGCTAGCCATAATCAAAATATTATTTTGCTTAGACCTAAGTGCTCTTGTTTGTCTTCAAACACCAACAATTTGTAGTATACTTCTTTTATACTGTCAATGCAGTGGCTGTTTACTGCTACTTGCTATTCTAAGCAAGTAATACAGCCAACACTAAAAAATTTGAAATTGTTTCAGCCACCGTGTTCTACAAATTGTCACTTTCTTCTTTAGTGTAATTTTTAAGACAAAGTAATATTTTTACTTCATAAAATTATCAGTCTAATATTTTTTGTGAAAGCACAGCAGTGGGGAACATTGACATTTCTTATTGTTTTAGTGGTTATATTATGAAAAGCTTACTACTCCATTTTATTCATTTCAAATATTGGTAGTCCCATGAATATTTCAGAAGCAAATGGAATTTTTCATTTCCTGTGTATCTGTGGCCAATTGTGCTGATCTAAAGACTACTATATAATCAGAAACATTTAACATTCTTTTAAATTTACTACTTTACTACTACTACTCTAATTTAAGATGTCGTAATAGCTTGGATAGACTGTTTTACAACCAACATCTTCAGTTAAAGATCAGATAAAACCAGTAGAATCTAGAATAATAATAAAAAAAATTTATAAGATGGTAAAGCCATATCCATCTTATCTGCTAAGAGTATTTGTGAGGGTTACCTAACGAAGTTCCCAGGTCTCAAATTTTATCAGTTCAGATTTTCTCTCATCTTCACCATTCAAGAGACACACGCCATCTTCTAACACGTCTGTGATCTACCTTACAGCAAATGCATCTGGTCTGTCATGGGGGTTATATGGTGGTGAGCCTTAGCCAAGCTCAGAAGTTCTTTTCAGAGCTTTGAAAACAATTATGTTCCAAGCACAAAATGGAAAGAAAATCCCAATCATCAATAGTATTACCAAATTCCAGAGTAACGCTTACTCTTTCCAAAACTCTGGAGAATGGTTACCTGCTCCTTCCAAACTAGTCTTCCCCTTTGGCTTCTCTTGTTTGCTCTCAGGTAGTATCTGGGACAAGTAGTCTTTGCTCTCTAGGTTACAATCAACCTCTCTGATCTTCCTTAAAGAAAATTAAAACAACTTTGATAAGAAAGATGGGACAAAATAATACGTTCTTCACACATTCAGGCTGTGGACCTGGAGGAGTCAATGCCAGTTTTGTTTCAAGCAGGTCTACCTCTTATAAATAAGAATGTTCAGTAAGTTGGCTAACCTTTTCATAAACCTTTTCAGGATTCATTGTACCTGTAATTTGTATTGAAAAAACGGAAGAGAGAAAGAAATTTTGGTTTTAGCTCCAAACACATGTCACTGCATACAATCATGTTCCGTCATAGAAATACATTCCTAATTATGTAATCCATTCAGTATTAACATCAGGTTTTCCTTCTGAATTTCACATGCTTGAAAACTTGTAAAAGGCAAAAAAAGAACCACCACTTTTCCCCCCCCACCCTCTTAGTGAGTTTGAAATGTCTTAGATGCATTTTGACTCATACGGTTAAATGTGTATCACTTCAGCACACAGTTTGGTTATTTTGATAATGGGACCACAGAAAATACTGCGTTCATCTTTGTCAGATACAGAAGATCTTTACCGAGTTGATCAGGCCTTAAGTGGTTAGCAGGAAGACAAGAAATGCAATAAACAAGCAGAGATTGAGGGATTGTTCACAAGGACTAGGATCAATCCCTTCAGCTGCTTGAATGATCAAACCGCATCCTCAGGCAGCTTGAGACGATTTACCAAAATAATTGTTTCAGCGTGAACTAGTCTATTCAACAATAGCAGGAGACAACACAGGAATTTCATTAAAGGATACTCACAATATTGAGTTATAATTCAGGTTACAAATGAAAACAAAGAGTTCCCAGAAAGCCTTGCACCACTGCATTCAATGTAACCTACACATATTAAGTTTCTAATAGCTAACAAAAGTTGCAATTAATTACAGTCTAACTACAAGATAGAATAACCAGAAGATGAAAGGGATGAAGAGAACAGGCATCAAATAATAATTTTGTGACCTGTCCTTTTGTTATTGCTCATTCAAAGCAGATCTCTCTTGCCCCAAACATTTAAGGACTTTTTGCTCTCCAGCAAGACAGGCATATTACATACATATGTTCAGGATGGAGAAGCCAGTACAGAAACAAGATCTTACAAATGAGAACTTCACCCTCAATTCTAGCTACTCTGTCCAGTATAAGGGGGCACGAAACCTCTGATTCTAGTTCATTTGAAGTCTTCAATGCAGTCACTATTAAAGGCTGTCAGCAAGCTGCCTTTTGAGCATCTCATTACAAGTTCTGACAAAGGGATAAAGCCCAGAACCCAGCAGCATAAAGTTTCTGAATTACACTGTGGTGACATGACCACATAGACACTCTAACGTGGAGAACTCCTTTCTTCACCTCTTCCCAACACTCCCACAGGCTTTGCTAGGAATGAATTTACATTAGCAGGCACAAATAGCAAGTAGGTCTACAGAAACAGGGGCACTCCAGAATTGCCTCTGTTCCCACAACAAATGCTGCAAGTTTTGTGCTGCTTCTCTAAGCAGTTACACTATCACAGATATTCTCAGAATTTGTATTACAGAAGAAACACAAATATCTACGTAGCCCAACTCCAGCAGAAAGTATTGAAGTTGTTTAGGAGGTCTACAGCAGCTCTGCTGTGCATCTTGACCATCCCGTACAGCGGCCAAGTTTGCAGAGTGGACTGCCCTATACAAACTCTGTATCTTCAGGAAAACAAAGTGCTGTGCAAGGATGCAGAGGTGTGCGCCAATCCCCAAGGCAGACGTAAGGGTCCAAAGCAATGAGTTGTCTTCTGAAGAGCTTCAAAGACACCCAGCAGAAATGATTAATCTCAGGGACCAGACTAAACCCAGTTCCAAGTAACACTGGCAAAGCAAATGTAGCACAGGGGTCTCAACACCAACTGCTTTGAGCTAGTGAACTTTATAGATCACAGTGAACTACTTGCTAATGTCAGAACTACTTGCTAATGTCAGCTGTTACCTTGTTGCCTTCTTTGAAAGAATTCAAAGCTTAAGTAATAATAAAATAATCTATAAAGTAAGAAATCAATCATGAAACTCAAAATCTATTTATTACACTTTCCCCTTTTGAATTTTCTCCACAATTCCGTAAAAAAAAAACCAAAAACACACACACCAAAAAAATCAAGGTGTACTTTGAAATCTAGCCCAGCACCCGCCTTCCAAAAATGTTGTCGGCCCTGAGAAGACAGTAATTCACAACCAGCCTAAATTTTATTGAAGGATGAAGTTTGCTTAAGACAAATATTATATCCTCTATAGTGGCTCTAGTCTTAGATCTATAGACAATTTAAGTCTGAACAAACTCACTAGTGGTCTCAAAATTCACAGCTTATCAGACTTAAAGGCACAGCAAGGGACTTTATTGTACAATTTAATAACTTGGAGTGCTGAGACCAAACATGAATATAGTTTGTAGGGAGTAAAAACAGAAACAGTTAGTCCCTAGTTATCAATGGCCTATAGAAAGGGACCTGTCAAAAATTTCTAACAGCTGTTAAAAAAGAAATCATTTTTACAGGTCAAAATCGAAGGTCTATTGCATGAGAAGCCCTCTATGTCATGGGGCTGTGCTGATCTGTGGATTTACAATGAATTGTTATTCCCCACGTGCAGCAAAGGAAGGGGCTGCTCCCCGCACAGCTCCTAAGGTGATACTCTGTTTTGTCCAGTGGGCAGAGTCCTGGCGTGGTGGAAGGAAGGCAAAATGCCTATTACACAGGGAACACACTCGAGAGCACTCCAAGGTTTGAACGTGGCTGAATTGCCCCCGACTTTTAAGCTTCTGTCATTAATATTTCAGTCGCATTCTTGTGTAGTAACTGCAGATAGAAAAAACAGAATAGCAAGGCCAGATCCCAGCCAGCCATAAAAACAAAGAATTGAAACCGGTGATAATTGAAGAAACTTTTTCTAAACGGCATGAAGGGAATGGGAAAACCAAAGACCACGCCTATGCAGAACAGGGTCATTCCCTGCCTGGACGTACCACGTTCTTCTCTACGCGACGATGTTTCCAAGCACTTATCTCCTCAACTCCTAGTTAACGAAAAGCCTGAACAGGAATAATTTCAAACACCATCATTTTTACAGGTCTTTTATGGTCAACTTGTTCTGCAGCAGAACGTCTTCAAACTCTGAACAGCTCATCACCAGAGAAAAGCCGAGGTGCAGCACAACCCTGAGTTGCGCCGAAGGGCACCCGATCTATCCGGGGTGCAGCGAGCCAAGCAGACAGCGCCGGCTGCGCTGCTCTTGCCATACCATGCTATGAACACCGAGCGCGCGGTGGCAAGCAAGGGCCTGGCTATGCTCGTCTCTTTATGACGAACTTTGGGAGGAAAAGAAGCAAAAAAAGGCATTCTCAGGTATGAGGAAGGGGCAGAGCAAAACACTAACAAAAAAGGAGTAGATGCACACATACTTACACACACACAAAAGATTCATAAATAGGAATCCTATGTCAAAATAAAGCTATTTACAGAATCCAGACTAAAACTGATTCTATTTCTATCTCACAAATACCTACCACACAATACTATCATTTACATTATTCCTCTTAGATAACATCAAACATTTGTGAACAATTAATCTGGCTTTTACACGTCCTTGTTTAACTACATCTTAAAGTGCATTTTTGTACTGCCTGAATCTGGCGCGAGTGCAGTCTAACACACAATAAATTAAACAAATAATTTTGAGAAGATGAAGCAAAACTTATTTTGGTTACTAAGCACATAGATCTATGTTAAGCACTTGTGATCAAAATTACTACCTACTTCAGTGTCATTGTTTGGCTGCGGGTGTTCAGGCACCGGGTGCGGGGCCGCAGGGCGGTCTGAGGGGAGCCGAGGGGAAAATGGCGTCGAGAGGGGGCACAGCGCTGCCGGGCGGCGAGGGCTGAGGGGAGCAGCGGGAGAGGCGGCCCTGCGGCCCCCAGGGCCGGGCGGGAGGAGGCAGGAGGCGCCGGGCCCGAGCGG
>Ga0065711_1035123_pt1 | contig 22774 bp, 10 predicted proteins | sample Hoacrofraction12_FD_59098 | JGI IMG/M metagenome (GOLD analysis project Ga0065711, IMG submission 59098) | Hoatzin crop microbial communities from Cojedes, Venezuela - Epithelial fraction 12 v2 (version 2) | ecosystem: Host-associated > Birds > Digestive system > Esophagus > Crop | place... | reverse complement strand
GCTCCGCGCACCGGCGGAAGCAGCTCCGTCTCCCCCGCTCCCCTCCGCGCCCCTCACCTGTCGCCCGCCGCCTCAGAACGGCAAGGCCAGCCCGGGGGCGCCGGCCCCACCCCCGCCACAGAGACCCCCGGCCTGCAGCACTCACCCTCAACGCCCGGCCCGGCAGCAGCGCAGGGCAACGCCCGCCCCCGCTCTCTCGCCATTGGGAGGATCGCGAGCCGCAGGACCGCGGAGTGGCCGCCGTGCACGTCAGTTAGGGAGAGGTGAGGCGAGCGGCCCCGCCTCTTATCCGGCCCCGAGGGGTGCTGGGAACCGTAGTTCCGCGGGCGGCCGGGGCGTGGGGCGTGCGGCCTGCGCGGCGGGTTCCCCCGGCCCCGGCGGACCGGCGAGGGGCGGCGAGGCAGCGCTCTGCAGTGCCGCCTGTGTCAGCTGCGGGGGTTCGGGGCCAGCCCTCGGGAGCGTTCCCAATGCGCAGGGCGGAGTTCACCAGCGCCGTCAGCTTGGGAGGCCTGTACCTGTTGCCTCTGCCAGGCCCTCAGCGTTGCAAGCGCTCGCGAAGGTGTTTCCATGCCCTTGCCTCGCCGTGGAGAAGGGATTTTCCCAATGGCTTTGTGTTAAGGCGAGGACCACCCGGCCTTACCCGGCCACCGCTGCCCTGTGCCCGGCCGTCTGGCTCTTCGCATGCAAACTCGTCGCCTTTCCTGGTGACTTCCCTTCCCTTCTCCTCTCCTGGGTCAACACTGCTCGAGATTTGTACTAGGTGTTTATTTTTTTGCTTGCCATTCCGACTTAACCATCTCTGCATCTCTGGTTTCATTTAAACAATGAACTGTGCTGTCTGGGCAGGGCAATTACCCGGCCCGGCAGCCACTGGGCGCTGGCCTTGCCTCCTCACCGGGCTGCTCTGGAGGAGGGAGCCAAGTGCCACCCCACAGCGACTGCGGTACAGGAAAGGTCAGGGGGCCCTGGGTCCCGTGCTCATCGCAGGGCTGAAGCCCCTTGGCCTTCCGAAGGTAACCTGGGCCTCGTTACACCTGGGCCTCGTTACACCTCATTACACCCTGGTAGCTGCATGAGAAGGCTTTTGTGGGCTGGCCATTTACACGGGAATAAGAAACCTCTGGAATGTGCAGCTGAAAGGGTTTCTTCCTGAGTCTGTCACTACGATCAGACAGGTGAAACCTCTGATTTTGTAAGTCTGTTTTGTAGGATCATTTAAGAGTCGGCCTTGTTCACTGACCCTCATCATCTTGGCTGCAAATAGTGTAACACACATGCAAATGAGTGAATCATGAATTATTCATCCACCTGTGTTTCCGTGAAGCTCGAGGAGTGCAGAGGCATTGCTGACTCTCAGCTACCTGCGCGTGGATTAAGCAGGCTGCGGACGGTCTGCGCCATGGCCACTAGCTGAGGCAGCAGCGTGAGTGCAGCTATATTGCTTCAAAGCTCACCTGGCTCCAGTCGCATCACAGCTGCTTTTGCAATACAACGCTGACAAGCCCTACCAGACCCGTGCTGGCTCTGCACTGGATCGCCTCAGGTTTCTGTGTAGCACACTGCTAGAACAGGAGCATTAGATAAGGTGCTCTAGTGGCCGGGGGCAGAGTGGTTCTGGAGAGGGTCTGCTGCCTCCAACATATTTATTCACGTTTGTCAGGAGGAGAGTGGTATTTTTAGTGTTATTCTGTGTATTCTGTTGCAAGACCTGCCATCACTGAAAAATCAATAGGCTGTATTGATACAAAAATATAGAATATATTGATATTTTTCCCCAAAGCCTCACATGCATAGAATCACGGAATCGCTGAACCATAGAATGGTAGGGGTTGGAAGGGACCTCTGGGGATCATCTAGTCCAACCCCCCTGCTAACCAAGGCTCACCTAGACAGGTTGCATAGGGCCTCAGCCAGGCAGGTTTTGAATATGTCTGGAGAAGGAGACTCCACAACCCCTCTGGGCATCCTGCCCCAGTGCTCTGTCACCCTCAGAGGGAAGAAGTTCTTCCTCATGTTTGGATGGAACTTCCTCTGCTTCAGTTTGTGCTCGTTTCCCCTTGTCCTGTCGCTGGGCACCACTGAAAAGAGTCTGGCCCCATCCTCTTGACACCCACCCTTGAGATATTTATAAGCATTTATAAGGTCCCCTCGCAGCCTTCTCTTCTTCAGGCTGAACAAGCCCAGCTCCCTCAGCCTTTCCTCATAGGAGAGATGCTCTGCTCCCCTAATCATCTTCATAACCCTCCGCTGGACTCTCTCTAGTAGCTCCTCATCTTTCTTGAACTGGAGAGCGCAGAACTGGACAGAGTACTCCAGATGGGGCCTCACCAGGGCAAAGTAGAGAGAGAGGAGAACCTCCCTCGACCTGCTGGCCACACTCCTCTTGATGCACCCCAGGATGCCATTAGCTTTCTTGGCAACCAGGGTACACTGACTGTTGGCTCATGGTTAACCTGTCATCCACCAGCACACCCAGGTCCCTCTCCACAGAGCTGCTCTCCAGCAGGTCAGCCCCAGCCTGTACTGGTGCATGGGGTTGTTCCTCTCCAGGTGCAGGGCCCTGCACTTGCCCTTGTTGAACTTCATCAGGTTCCTCTCTGCCCAACTCTCCAGCCTGTCCAGGTCTCGCTAAATGGCAGCACAGCCTTCTGGTGTATCAGCCACTCCTCCCAGTTTTGTGGGAGGAGTGGTTTGCTGAGGGTACATTCTAACTCTTCATCCCTGTCATTGATGAGTAAGTTAAACAAGACTGGGCCCAGTACTGACCCCTGGGGGTCACCACTAGTTACCGGCCTCCAACTAGACTCAGCGCTGCTGATGACAACCCTCTGAGCTCTGCCCTTCAGTCAGTTCTCAATCCACCTCACTGTCCATTCATCTAGCACACACTTCCTGAGCTTCCCTAGGGGGATGTTATGGGAAACGGTGTCAGAAACCTTGCTGAAGTCAAGGTAGACAACATCCACTGTTCTCCCGTCATCTACCCAGCCAGTCATGCTGTCACAGAAGGTTATCAAATTGGTCAAGCATGATTTCCCCTTGGTGAATCCATGCTGACTACTCCTGATAACCTTCTTTTTTTCCACCTCCTTAGTGATGATATCCAGAATGAGCTGCTCCATCACCTTTCCAGGGATGGAGGTGAGGCTGACCAGCCTGTGGTTTCCTGGGTCCTCCTTCTTGCCCTTTTTGAAGACTGGAGTGACATTCGCTTTCTTCTAGTCCTCAGGGCACTTCACCTGTTCTCCACAGCCTTTCAAAGATGATGAAGAGTGGCTTAGCAATGACATCTGCCAGCTCCCTCAGCACTTGTGGGTGCATCCCATGCAGAGGGGTTGGAACTAGATCAACTAGATCCAACCATCATCCAAACCATTCTATGATTCTATGATCTGTGGGTGTCCAGTTTGCTTAAGTTATCTCTAACCTGATCCTTCTCGACCCAGGGAAGGTCTTCCTTTCTCCAGGCTTCTCTCTTACCTCCCAGGACTGGGATTCCTGAGGGTTGGCCTTAGCAGTGGAGACTGAAGCAAAGAAGGCATTCAGTAACTCTGCCTTCTCTGTATATTCTGTCACCAGGGCACCCACCTCATTCAGCAGCGGCCCCGCATTTTTCCTAGTCTTCTGCTTACTGATGATGTAGTTGAAGAAGCCCTTCTTGTTGTCTTTGATATCCCTTGCCAGATTTAATTCCAGGTGGACCTTAGCCTTCCTTGTTGCATCCTTGCATACTCTGACAATGTTCCTATATTCCTCCCAAGTGGCCTGTCCCTCTTTCCGCATTCTGCAGACTTTTTTCTTCCATTTGAGTTTCGCTAGAACCTGCTTGCTCATCCATGCAGGTCTCCTGCCTCCTTTGCTTGATTTCTTACTCATGGGGATGCACCGATCTTGAGTATGGAGGAAGTGATGCTTAAATAGCGACCAGCTCTCTTGGAGCCCGCTACCCTCTAGAGCCTTAACCCATGGGACTCCTCCAAGTAGGTCCTTGAAGAGGCCAAAGTTAGCTCTCCTGAAGTTCAAGGTTGTGATCCTACTTATTGGCCTGCTTTCTCCATGCAGGATGCTGAACTGCACCATCTCGTAATCACTGCAGCCAAGGCTGCCTCCAACCTTCACATCATCACCCAGTCCTTCTTCGTTTGTCAGCACAAGGTCCAGCAGCACATCTCTTCTCGTTGGCTCCTCCACCACCTGTGTCAAAAAGTTGTCATCAATGCTCTGCAGGAACCTCCTGGACTGTGTGTGCCTGGCTGTGTTGTCTTCCTAGCAGATATCAGGGTGGTTGAAGTCCTCAATGAGAACCAGGGCCTGTGATTGTGAGGCTTCTTTCAGCTGTGTGTAGAAGGCCTCATCGACTTCCTCTTCCTGATCAGGAGGCCTGTAGTAAGCACCCTCAACAGTGTCACCCATATGAGCCTGTCCCTTAATTCTTACCCGTAAGCTCTCGACTCGTTCCTCAAAACATTGATTCTGAAGATGACTGTGCATCAGATCCTAAAGTAGCTGTAGGACTATTTGTGAGTTCTGAAGGTAAAAATGCCACAGCTGGATTACTGAGATTCCTCTGTTCCTTAGTCCTTTCATTTGAGAGCAGGGAAAATATGCAGAAGACAATAGTTATGAATCAGCTTGATTGCAATTCAGTAAGAATTTTGAAAATTGGGTCCAACATCACAGGGGAAGAAACATGCCATATGATGGGTTTTTCAAATTTCCATATTACCTTCCTAAATACACCTGCCTATCTGTTTACTTAATAATGATTAAAAAAAAAATTCTCAAAACATCAAAAAGTTTAAGAGAAAATATTCAGCTATGCAATATCCCAGATGATGACTGTCAGCCCTGTTAATTGCTAGCCTCTGGAAAACCGAGGTGTCACAGTCACCGCCTGGCTTTGTTGTTCTGGAATACAATGCAACAGAATGCTGAACAGCCACAAAGGAAGATAAACTCCCTGCCATCAAGGGCTGCTCATTTTAAGCTATTACAATCCCCTACTAGACATAGCATCATAGTTCCCTCTTCTCTGTAGTTCTGCTATCATTCTTTCTTTTCACTCTCCTATGTTCCTTAACTCTTCCTACTGAGCACGAGTCCTGCGTTACTTTCATGGACTACTGCGGCATTTCCTTTGCATGAAAGACAAAGCACATTTTATTAGCTTCTGGAAGTGATCTTCACAGCTAGGTGGCAACAAAAGAATTCTATTAGGCTTCCTTCAGAAAAAAAGCCGGAAATGTAATGTGAAAGCATTAAAAGCAGCTGCCTGACTCTAATGTCAGTGACAGTCTTCTTCAATTTAAATATTTGCAATAGCTCTAATTAAACACTTAGTAAGTGGCATGGAGTTAAAACAGAAATACATTACATAGTCTTGCTGCTGTGCAGATTTTAATTCAGATTTATATCCTTCTTGGCTTTGTGCCTAGAATAAGTCTTGTGATTTAAAGGCTGTTTTACACAGTATAGAAATTGTCATAGAGGGCAAATTACCTTCTAGGTGAGTACCAGAATTTTGACTTTTTCTGGAAGCAGCTCCCTACAGAGATCAAGCAATGTTATGTTCTCCTTCCACTGTGTAAAGACTGAAGGGATTCACATCTGTGAATAGCAATAGAGGGATGATCTGTCTGGGTCATTGAATCTAGACTTTGCCTCCTGAAGGCTATCACACCCGCTAACCCTCCTAAACAGTTTCTCCCTCATCCTCTAAAACCAGTGTTGAAACTGATGGTCCTCTTACAGTTACTGTCATGTAAGAAGACATGTTAGGAACTTCGGCTGACCGTGCCTTCTGAAAAGATGCGTTGATAAACAAATGTTGCTTCTTTTTTTCCCTTGTTTTTATTCTTCTGGAAGATGAGCGTAGCAAACCGTGGCATAGTATACAATAACAGAAATACAGATCTCAACATTCTTACCCAGATAGTGGCCGTTCTGCTGTAGGAGCTCTGATGGCAAGGTTTGGGTTTCTTAAAGCTTTTGATTCTAACAGAAAAATATGTATCATTATAGCTTAAAAATAAAATTCTATTACAAAAAAATAAACACATTTTTATTCTATTGTGCCTCTATGACCAATGTTTTTCTAATTACGCTGTAAAGGTGAAATAAAGATTAATATTCAACCTTGTAGTAAATAGGCACACTGGGAGATTTCCAGCAGGCCTGAATTTCTTCCAAATGTATTTTATTGTACTTCAGAGCGCAATATACAGGCTGTGGCTCCACTTCTTGCTGCCTCATAGGCAGCCATTTTCTGAGCTGTTTCTCTGGCCATGAAGCCATGTTGAAGATTCTTGAACTGTCGTTCCCGACTCTCTTCCATTTCTTTCCAATGGTTCCATTGCCATGAATCCTGCAGAAAAGACACACAAATGATCAGACTGCAGAGACTGAAGTGGTTCTCTTTAGAGGATACACTGAACTTCTATTTGATAAGCTGGCTGGCTGGCAACACAGTTTATTTGCTAACGTGATTGGGAAACTTGTCAACGTCAAACTGGGCATGGTGAATAGGAAGGCAACTTGAGTGGGTTGCCCAATTTAAGATTAATTAAACACAGCTGCAAAACTCCACAAAATGTTAAATCAAGATAAAACTACATCTGGATGGTTTGCTCCAATGCTGCTACTTCACGTTCTTTCTTTGCTAACAGTTTATTCTTGAAGCTGTAAATGAGCAGTTGCACAAATCCTATCAGACTCTACTGGTTTTCTGATTCAAAAGCTGGGTTCACAAGGGAGCATTCCCAAAAAAGCTCAGAACAAATAGAAAACTGCTACTTTGTCATCTGATTCTTTGCTTAAAATGGTACAAAAAGACACTTTTTTCATTAATGGTAGTTTTTCTTATGGTTAGTTTTCCAAATTGCAATATAAATTCTGTTTTATTAAGAATGTAATAGTCATTTACAAACAAATGTTACTGTGACTTATATCAGCACAAACCCATTGGGCCTAAAGGGCCATCACGAATGTAACTGAAGCCACAGTCTGGACTTGTAACTTTAATACAAGGGGTTAGTGTCACTTTTTTTCCTACTTACTGATGAGCCTAAAAGGTAGAATTACAAACTGAATTCCAGATACCTACTGCGTTACAACTAAGGGAGGAATTTTCTCCTATAGTCATGCTAACACCACTTTCCGCGATATGCAGTTCAACTAGAATAAAGATGCTGATGAACATATCTGACCGGAGCGGAGTCACCTCCCTGTGATAACATTTGGAGAGGGTCATGCAGAGCTGAACAGCACTGATGGAAGATACACCAAAACAGCTACATAATTTATAGTAACTTTGAATTTTTTCTATTTTTTCTTTTTTTTTTTTTTACAGATGCTTTAACATTTGAGCAAAAAGCACTGTGACATCTTAAGATACTTACTGTGTAAAGCTAAGCCCAAGAAAAAGACAAAATCTAACACTAAAACAACTTTCAGACCCTGGCTTTTTTGCTCATTCATGTGACACTAGGGCACTCATACAGACCCGCATCAGGTAGTCAAAAATTCTAGCTGTGAATTTATAATTTCTCTTTGTTTATTTAAAAATGTCTCACATTTGTAATTATATGGCTGCTTTCCTTTGAAGTCTGCATTTATTGCTTTTACTTTTCTCTGGACTCCATTCAGCAAAGTGCTTGAGCCTGTGCTCAAAACTCAGTTCAGAAAGCCATCCCAATTTAGGAAAAACTTTCTTCAAATAGGTCTTCAGTGTTTTCTTTGCTAAAAGGGATAGACCTAGCTGTCTATATAAGCACCTAAATGTTTTGCTTGCCTGAATTGGGGATTCTGAAGGCAGGAAACTTTGATACTCTGAAGACTGTGCTATTTTGTTTTTAAACTACACACACTTGAAAAACAGAGTTTTCCTCTTCATTGAATTCAGCTTCAACTAACTTTCTCGCAAAACAGGTGAAGAGTTATTATTACTTTAACAACTGGGAGATTTAGTTTTAATTTTACATTGGGCTAGTACAGCTTTTAAAAAGTGATCCCATCATGACTATTCACTGCAGTGTTCCATATGCTATGGTACACGTGCTATTACTGGTATAGGAACTGCTTCTAAATGTTAGGCATGTATGAGGCAATGGCAGAGGTGGCAGCAGCAGCGGGAGCAGCAGTTCCTCACCGCTTGTCTTTAGACACTTGCCAAGGAAACACAACCAGTATGAACCAGCACAAAGCCCACAGGGCTATTGGTGCTTCCGTCTGATGTTGTGGGACCAGGCTGAGAAAAGGTGAGGTAAAAACCATGGGAATGATAAACTGGAAAACTGGAACATGCCATGGGTGAGAGAGGGTGTGAGCATCCCGCTTTGGTGTAATGGGATGTGTGTGATAGGAAGCTGGAAACGACGGGACTTAGAGACGGGGTAAGATGCTGTTCTGATGGGATGAGAGTGTGTGGCAAGAAGAGCGGGAAGCTAGGTGTCGTACGGCTGAGCCCTGCTCTGTGGTAACAGAATGCGTGATGAGAGGTGAGGTCAAGGCCATGCTTTGGAGCAATCATGCCTATGCAGGAAGCAGGGCATTGCTCTTGCCAGTCGTGTCTGGCACCATCTGCCTTGGTCCCTCCTGCCAGGGCTGGCAGTGGAGCAAAGGTCTGTGAGCAGCAGGACTATTGCAGAGCTTTTGTCCATATGTAAATCCCAGACCTTCCTTGATGCAATGCTGGTTTTCTGAGGAGTAATCTTTAAGAGTCCAGCTTGCTTTTTACGCTCCATCTTTTTTTCTACAATCTTTTTCTGCAGGTTTAAAATGCGTTCATCTTTCACAGGCCTTTCACCAGACTGGGGCTTTCTTTTCTTTTCTTCTTGCCTGCAAAATCAAAAAGACGCAATGAGAAGGTAAAATAATATCAACCCACAGAATAAATCCACCTGAGCATGTATTACCTTGATAATAATGAATTTGCTCTTGCTTCTGGGAACCAGCTAGACTCAAAACAGGTTTAAATCATATAGTCCAAACGTGGTATTCACAGCTCGCTTCTTGTTGTTTACAGACCAGCATTACTAAACAGTATAGAAGCATTACTAAACAGTATAGAATAATTTATTCCCACAGGATGCCATGATGACAGTACCTGAAGTATTTCAAGCTTGACATGACATTCTTTAAAAAAAACACGTGCAAAACCTGTGATAGTACTGCAGCTTTTTGTCTGTGAGAGCTATGGAGTTTCCCTTATAAGATCATTAGTATTCACCTCAATTGCTGTATTCCTTGGCAAATGATAGATATTCTTTTCTGTGTAATCTGAATGCCCAGAGTCAGAATCTATGGGATGGTGATGTATTAATTAAGGTTAGTGGGTCTAGGTGAGCATAAACTGATAGCACTCTGTGCAGCATAAAAGTAAGGCACAAGAGAGAGGTTATTGGATAGTCTTCCTTTTTTTTTTCTTTCCTTCTACTGTAGCTACTTTTCTGTCCTCTGGAGTTTACATTTTAACTGGTTTTGCATACTTTCACCCAACTAGCACTATTTACTCACAACTTCTTCATGTAGGCTACATCACCTTACGCAGTGATTCACTTAACATCCAGCTTTCTCTTTTATTCAACATTGCCCTTGAATTTGGCTAAGTATGATCAAGCTGTAGTATTAATAATATGTCATGAGCAGCTGTGATTCTCTGGCCAAATTCAGAGCTAAAGTGTCAGATCTACCAAAGAATATAAATAATTATGTAATATATAACCAGGTTAGATCTGATGCCTTCTTTCAGCAAGCAAGGAAATTTTGTAAAAGGTCCTTTTATGATGTGGTAGTACAACATTACAATTGCTTTTATTGGAAACCAGATTAAGACTCCAAATGACCAAAAACAGAGTGCACTGGGGCGTTGTTCAGCTGATACTGTAACTGTTTTTCTGATGGTGGCAGCAGTAATTTCACAGACAGGTTGCTTCTTGGACATGTTTTACAACAGAACTCTTCCCTTATCTCTTGGGTCTTATGCCACAGTGTTTGAATATAAGGCACACTTTTCTCAAGGAGCTGGAGGAAAGGGAAGAAAGAAGAAGTTCCTTCTGATGCTAAAACCACCAATTTGCCTTAAACAGTGTCTGTGTCAAGGTTCAGGGCCCCAAACACTTCTGTCATCTTGGGGGAGATGGCTTTTGTCTGCCTTGCTAGCCTTATCTTTGCTGATAGGAAACTTTCTGTAATAGGAGGTATTCTTCAGAGCAGCCATTCTGGACAAGAGTTCCCGAATCCACAGGAACTGGATGAAGGGGAGATTTGACCTCTGTTACATTTTGGTATGTGGCTGTGAACTCTAAACATGGGGCACAGTTTAGCTTGGCTTCGCATTTCCTGAGACACTTCCTGAACCTCTCTGCTGCTGGCGACCTGCTGTCTGGTTAGGATAACAATTCCTAATCCCCCTTAATACTGCGACGTACTCTGCTACACTGACATGATTTTTTAACACTATTCTGTCAATCTAAAAATTATGTACTATCATTTAATCTAATCGAGAACATGGATTATTTCTGTTTGCATTGTAACAAGGCATTGCATTCCAAGGGATATAGGAGAATATAACAATAAGGCTTCATGTAAACACTTGACGATTAAATATTGTCAGTGGGAATAAACAACAAAACCTTTCATTACATGCAAATCCAGATTCTTGTAAATACAATTACAGGAAATGCAGCAAGAGGTTTAACATCATGAAGCAGCAGCAGCTGCTTCTGAATTAACATTGCAAATAGTTGCTTATCCTCAGACTAATATTCAGTCCTCTTCTACATGAAGTCATGTGTCAGTCATCTACACTATTCCAAAAAGCTGCCAACCCCATAGATTTTCAGATGTCACACCATATCATAACAGAAACTCAAAGAGGAGAAGGAATGAAAAAAGAAATTTGAAGATTCTGTTTTTCTGTGTTGGTCATTTGAGAACTTTCAAGACTCGAGAGTGAAAAAGCTCCTAAGTTCTCTGTCACTCCGTATCACGTATTTCCCAAAGAAGTGAGGTAACAGCCAGCCAGAATGGGGTAGTATATAGTTAGAAAAATCCTCTCCAGATTCAATAGAAAATTATATGATAGTTTATGAAAAAAAATGCAGAAATCATTTTAATTTTAAGTTTATTTACCCGCTACTGGTATTGAATGAGCACCTTGAATGAAAACCATTCTTTAAGAATCATACTAGTTCCTAAAATGTGATGTCAAATCTTTAGTCCAAAAGAGAATTTGTTAATTTTCTTTTCTTTTGGTCTCAGACAAAAGTCTTCTATCCCTTTGTGAGTCTGCCATAATTAAAAAATATTTCCCTACCAAAGGCTTTGAAAAAAATTGTAATATTTTTGAAGTCCCTATGTATTTGAAATGTTTTAACAAACTCTAGCTTTTGCTTAGTGACCCTGTCAGAAAGTGCCTTTTAGTGTTAAGGAATGAGATGAGATTCTTGAATGTGCTTATGGAAGTTTGTAGTAGTGTAGGGCGTACGTATAAGCTACTCAGAGGAGGAAAAGTAAGGGATTAATGAAAGATTCAACAGAATATGGATATATAAAGAAGACAGTGAAAATTTCTTTATCACTGATTTCATTCTCTTTCTCACTTTCTGTGTCAGCTATGTGTACAGTCAACAGCAGAAAGATTTTGGCTCACTGTGCTGAAGTACATCCACATCCCATCACATTCCATCAGTGATGGGTAAAATGTAAGTGTCTTTCTATAATATTCCAGGCATCATAAACCACAGTGGACATCCCATATGTGTTGTCTCAATGAGTTCCTTAGTAAATATAATGAATTTTAAAAATATAAAAGTATTTTTTTGGTTCACATTTTACAAACTTGTCATGGAGTCTGGCAGTCCAGCATCTTCTTATTTACTTATCCCTTGTAATTATTTAACTATCTGCCCTGCAGTTTTAGCATCTGGACAAATGGCCTCTAGGTCCGGTAGATTATCCGCCTATAAATGAAGAAGTAGCAATTCATCATTAAAGGTTTTCCTGTAGGAAATGAAAACACTTGGAATAGTTGGAGTTGGTCTTCTCAGCTGTGTTTAAAAAATGGGGAATCTGAAGATTTGCACAGAGGATTCCTGCTAAAATCCACATTTTGCTCATCATTTACATTTTCAAACTCCAGCTGTGCATCAGATGTCTCAGGAGACGGACGTATGACAGCTCTTAACTCATGCAATACTTATAGGAGATGGAGTGAAAACGTCGACTTGACCATTCTAGGCACCAAAATATCAACTTGAGCAGCTAGGACTGTATTTATAAGCTCAGCTTACAAAATGGACTCTTGTGCAGTAAACACAAATCTATTTTTAAAAGCAGAAGTAGGATTGCCTTATAGTGCAATGAACTTTTTTTTTTATTATTTCCTCATACTCTCAGTTTTGGTGACTAGGGCTGTGTGTACTTCACAGTACCTTGCCTGGTTTCTGTCCTGCACTATCTTAGTTACTGCAGTGAGGAAAATGAACGTATCTAACTGTTAACAGTTCACTGTTAATGCAGTCATTATTTTGACAATTAAAACATTACACTATTAGATTGATTACTATTTTGTACTGATGTGAGGGATTTAAGCACTCAAAATCTGACTCTCTTCCAAAACAATTAAGTTACTAAGCACCTAATTTTAGGTATGGAAGTGATTGTTATTCGTAACAGTGTTTTCCTTGTTTGAAATAAAGATTATGAAGCTGTATAATCGAAGTTCATTCACAGAATCGCAGAGTGGTTGAGGTTGTAAGGGACTTCTGGAGGTCACCTGGTCCACCCCCACCTGCTTGAGCAGGGCCACCTAAAGCAAGTTGCCCAGGACCGAGTCCAGAGGGCTTTTGAACATCTCCAAGGCTGGAGACTCCACAACCACCTCCCTGGGCAACCTGCGCCAGCGTTCAGTCACCCTCACAGTAAAAAAGTGTTTCCTGATGTTCAGAGAGAACCTCCTCTTGTACCTCTTTTCCTCTCATTGGTCACCACTGAGAAGAGCCTGGCTCTGTCTTCTTTACAGCCTCTCTTCACATATTTAAATTTCTGGTCCATCATTGCTGATGAATTTCCTCCTTCTGTTTCAATGCTAGTGCAGAATTTATTACCAGCAGTAGGGACTGAGAAACTAAATCTCACTTCCATATTGCAAACACATACTGAACTCTAAGTATTTATGAAATTTGTGAAAATAGTGAAATCACAAATATTATGAAGCACCAAACCAAAGTCCGTTATATTGCTAATTATTCAGCTTTCTTCATTACTCTAGGCTATGTTTTTGAAGATCTGAAGCAACTGCCACCCACTGGAATAGCATGGCATATATTCCCCTGTTAAATCTTTCCACCTCCATGTGCTGTCTGCCCCTTCCCTCAGTTGCGTGCTCCATCACAGGGTTGTGCTGCCAGGATGTCTTACAGGTTTTTGAGGATGGGGCTTTGTTCTTCCCTCCTTGCCCAGAAGGCCTTTGACCCGCTAGGACAGACCTGGGCACTCCAGGGAACACCTGCTTTAGGGAGCTTGTTCTGCTTGGCAAGGACTGTCACGGTCATCCACCCACAAGCACCCCTTCTGCTTGTTCTCTTCTCCCTCCTCATAACCAGCCTTCCCTCCTGCCATGGCTGGCCTCACGCTATTTCCATCCCTCCCCGGTTCAGGCCAAGAGAAAGGTGTTACACTGGTGTGTGGTCGGAGCCCCTTGTCAAGGAGGAGTTTGAGCACTGGCAGTGGCAGGAAGAGAAAGGAGTGCTTTGCCACCTCTGCAAACATGCCACCGTTTGTCATCCAGTGCTGAGACCCCCACACACAACACTGTTACTGCAGTGCGAGACCAGGATGTAGTAACGTTTTGTGTTGGTGGGAGCCTGTGCATCTTGTTCCTCATAACAATTTTCTGATACTTCTTCCTCATATACACGGAAGTCAAGGAGGATTAGTGTCAGGTCAGAGTGCCACCCTGGAACAGCAGCTGCTACCTTCACCTGGATGTTGCCCTGACTTGGAGAGGTGTGGAGGTTTGGGCAGCAGGCACCGTCGCGTCACTTGAAAATGAGCCAGAAAACAAGGCAGGAACATGAGCAAGAACAGAAATAAGGCTGGCTTCTCTGTACCCTAGGTATGTGCCAGTGGTTGATGGGATATGGATGTGCTGCTGCCATCTATGTGAGACAAACAGAAGGATAGTGTGGTGTTCGCTACACAGGCTTGCAGAGGAGTGAGGAACTGAGTATGTGAAGTTTTGTGAGATGACTTTCCTCTGGACAGCCTTAAACCACGTGAATGGTGAGAACACGACCAAGACCAGACTGAATTCAACCCAGAGTAAACCCCCCCCAACCACAGCTGATGTGGATGGACGGAGCCTCAGCACCAAATGGTTTGATCTGTTGCTTGATTCTCAGTGCATTAAATTACTTGGAGTAGTAAATGTAGCCTCTCTGGAATGAAAGGGAATTGTACCTGAAGTATACAGGCACACAACTTTCGTACTTTAGCATGTATTCAAACACTCATAATCTTTTGGTGCTCATGTTTGAAAGCTGAGAACTCAAATGTTTGTCTGCTTCACATGCCAGTGCTGATTTTCAGACTGTGTGAAATTCTAGCAATTAAAGGGATGTCCTACATCCCTACTGAATTTATTCTTAAGTGTTCTGCAAGCACTTGCAAAGCCACTGCTGTGATGGATGTCATAGCTTGCGGTCTATTAAAGGCTGATGTCTCTGTAATTTTTCATGTTGCGTTTCCTATTTTGTTTAATATAGCTCATTATATGCTTGCTCACTGTGCTTCTTTTGTGTTGATGTATGTCTGTTTGTAAATGATATTGAAAGGAACCTGCTTGGTAGGGACCCAATTAAACTCCAGCTGAGACTAACTAAAGCACATTTGTTTAGCAAAGCTTAGCTGCCATACTTCAGCTGATTAGCAGTAGCCTCCAATGTAATGCAATTTAAGATACAGCATGTAATTTTATATCAATGCATAAGGCTATCTTACGAGGACCATTAGTAAGATTTGCTACTCTACCCCTGTAATTATGAATTAATTCCGTAAACATAAAAGTTTGCTTTTTACATCTCCTGTGCAGTGTATCAATAATACAACCCAGCAATTAATCCCTCACACTGACTTGATAGGTATTTCAGGATTCAGGATCTGTAAATTAGGTTTTAAACGAAAAGCCTATAGTTTGTTTAGAGAGAAATAAAAGCTGCAGCAAAGTGTCTAGCATTTGTAAACAGGCCAGCATGCCATACTTCCATATTAACAGAAATAACACCATAGATCTGCATTCTAGATGAAAATGCATTAAATACACTCCCAAAGAATAACATTTCTGGTATACTTCGGTGATGCCCTTTATAGTAGATGGTCCCAAGCTACATACATAGATTGCCTGGGAGCCATGAAAGGAAATGTCTTATAACATCTATAAAGAAACTTTGTATTTTCTTTATTTGGAGAGCAAACAAGGCCCCACTAAAATTACTGTATTACTTATCATGAGTCTGACTAGAAGCTTGCAAATTAAGTGTTTAATTTCATTTGGATTCTACCGTCTTTGGCATGTTGGTCTGTTCTAAAAAACATTTCAAATGTCAGGACATGAAGTGACTCAAAGTTAACTTCTGATTCAAGCAGAGCTTATTTCAGGATCAGAACAGTTTTAGATCTGAATTAAGCCAAAGAGTCTGTTTTAAAGGAATCCAGCACTATACGAAATTCACAGACTGCACACCTAGTATAACAAACAATTCTTGAAGTAGTTACTAGTGAAACAGGTTTTATGTAGTATACAAGTTCTTATTGCCTAGCGTGCACCTCCAGGGGAAAGCAGTGGCTGGAGTTGCTCCCACAGGCTTTCACAACAGTGACTGTTGAGCAATCAGAGTATATTTCCAGCTCCAACTCCATTTCAGGTTCTTCAGTCTTAAAATCTTTTCTTGATATATGCCATAGAAGAGAGGGTCACTGATCTATGCAGTCAATCCACTGCAGCTGCAGTTATTGATTCATTAAATTCATTAAACTATCTTCTTAAGTACTAACAAAGTAAAACCCCAGTCTTTGGAGGTTAACTGTCATCAACAAACCAAATTAGAGCTGAAACTAGTGAAAACTAGTTAAATGAATACATCAATACTGCCTTCCGTAATTGCAATTTAGAACTGGATGATAAATCAATAACATGAACTGAACTCTAAGAAGCCACCTTCAGTATCTCAGCAATAAACGTGAATCTAAGACATATCTGAAGACCTGTTTTTTTAGCCTGGTAGAGCATGCCTTCAGAATGTCAGTCTGAACATCTATTGGCAAAATAAATATGGCTAGACAAGGACTCACCTCTGAAACCCACAAAAGGGAAAAGGTGAAAGACAACGTGTATCCTTTATGACAATGAATAATAAATATGATAATTAATAACACATATTAATAATGAATATAGAATTTGATTGGAAAGCCTGTAAGCAAAGAATTTTCTCTTTGATCTACTGCTGTATTTAATTTATAACTTATTATTATCAGAAAATCTTCTTCCTAAAATATTTTTAACTTCTAGAATAAAGCCTGCCTTTTCACATAACAAATGAAGTTCAAGGAAGAAAACTATAGCCATAATGTATTGGTTTAGATGAAAATGAGAACCGCTTAAAGAGGCAAGCTAGAATGATTCCAGTAACATCAAATTAGTTCTGATTAGCTGAAAAGGAACAGAAGAAAGGCAGAACTTCTTTCTCAAAGTATAATATTGGCTCTGAATCCTGGGGCAATACTGTCAACACTAGCCTATGGAGTATCTTCAGCCATAAATCATGAAAAAGATTTGTTAAATTTGATGCAAATTATTTTCAAGAATAAAAAGGAAATCCTGGCCCCAGTGTAATCCTTGACAAAAGTCATACTGATTAATAAAAGGTCAGTGTTTTGCTCCCTGCTTGTTATTCTCCTCAAGGGGCTAGCACAATATTAACAATGTTGCAATGTCTTAAATGTCACATGCTGTTTTATACTGACTTTAAAGCAGCTGCTCGTCCGAGTTCTGCTCTGAACAGGCAAATCTGGTCGAGTTTGTCTAGAAGAAGTTGTTCCTTAGCTTGTTTTTCATGAATTATCTGGTCTCTCTTCTCTTCCTCTGCTGCCTTCTGTGCTTCTTTGAGTAGAGCGAGGCGTTCGCGTAGTTCCACTATTGACATTTCACAAATTAAACCATGGCCACCAGTCTAGAGAACATGAAATATAGGTTTAAATAACACTGTAAATACCAAGGGGAGAGTAAATGTGTAAAACCAGAATATTTTGATTGTGTTCCAAATCATGATGAATATATTTTGACTTCAAGAAATATAGGGATGGCCCTAACCTAACTGTTATACACAAGCTGGTTTTAGGGTGTAGAGCTTATCTTTCGTATGTGTGAAAACACAGGCTCATAAAACATTTCATGAAAAAACATTGAAATATACAGTAGATTAATCATAAATACAGCATATTTGCTGTCCCAAAAAAATCTACTTGGTTTATCTTTTAGTTTTAATTAGACTTTTGAAGTAAAAAACTCCAGGTTTTTTTTAGTTTGTAAAACCAGGACAGACTTACTCTAAAAAATATGCATTTCTTGTATTTGTCTATTTCCAAAGTATGGATTTGATTTATTATGTCATCTACTATTTTTATCTGAAAAGACTAGGACTAAACAATGCTTTGTACCCAGGAAATTCAGATCTTAATGCCCAAAGTTAAAATATTCAAACCTGAATGTTTAATGAAGGCTTTTTAAAATCCACTTTGCAATGAGAGTGATAATGAGTCTGATTCTGAGATGTAATGAAAAACTTCTGCACTGTAGTTTGCATATGAAGACAGCTCATTTCTAAACAGTTTTGCGAACCCTTGAAGTTTTTGGCTCTTCTTCTTCCATATACTCTTCCTTTCCCTATGTCTACACATATATACATCTGCGTATATGGAAAACTTGCATAAACCCATACAAACACTAAGCTTCTATGTAGCTTTCTTTGGAAAATTTAATCCATTTCACATGAACTAATAATTCTTTTGTCTATGTTAACATAGTTTTGGTACACATCTTTGGTGTGTATATTGTACCATGGCATGTTATAATGGAATACACGGGTGCAGGATGTCAAGATGACTCTTGCTATACAGTTGTATAACATTAAGAGTGAAACACTGGTAAGGATTTTAATCACAGAGACCTTAGTCTACTTAGTTCCATAGAACTAGTGACAGAAAATCAATGACGAAGTTTGGAAAGGATGAAGGAGGGGGTGGTGGAATCCAAAAGAACAACCACTTCTCCAAATTGTATTTCTCAGACTGAAATTAAGTGGTAACGATAAACATATGTAAGTAAAACTCATTAATGTCCTTTTAATGGAGAGAAATTATTCAGTTAAAGAGCCTTCATTTTTTCAAGCAATCCTTTTCAGCAGAAGAAAAAAGCCCTTGTACTGAATACTGAGCAAGTTGTTGACAGAACAGTAGTCGCCTTTCTGATTTTAAGCTTTTCTCAAAACAAAACATGAAGGGGAAGGAAAAAAAAAACCAGGAAAAGAGAAGGATGCTCTGTCATAGGCAGATGCTCAGATTGTCAGCTTGGCTGCAAGAATTGACCTGTGGCCAGTCCCTCTTCTCTGGTCTGGGATTCTGTGTAAGCATTCTAGTCAGGTACTCATCCTCCAGTGATCATTCTCTGGCTGTTCAAAGCAGTGGGTCCAAGAAATAGGGGGAAAGCCAAGAAAGATGAAGAAAACAGGAAGGTGATGCGTGCGGGCAGGGACAATAAACCACAAAGTAGAGTACGACAAATAACCAGCCTTGGCTTTCTGCTTCTACAACATTGGTGCTTAAGAGGGATTATTACCGAGTTAGTCTCGAGAATCTAATGATACAAGCTTGTCAGTGAAGGAGAAGGTGTCTTGGGTGGTCATGCCTGGGGACTCCTCCAAGAGGCTCTCCCGCTATTTTGGTCCCCATAGCCTCTCTTTCAAAGCTTCAAAAGTTGAGTCAGTAAGAAGAGATCATCACTGTTTTTTCATCTAAAATCTGGCTCTTCAGTTTTGGCTCAGTGGTTTTTTTGGCTCAGTGGTTTCTGCTTCCATGCTCCTCATGTACCAAACATGACTTACTTAAACACTGGTCACCATCAGTAGAAGACTGATCAGAAGAGTGATAAAAGAGTTCAACATTAAGCAGTCTTTATTTTCGCATCTCTTTGAAAAATATGTACTACCATAGGTTACTGAAACAGTAGATGATCATTCATCTCCTTCCCAGATTTCAGTTTAGAGTGAATTTGCAAATAGCTAGTCAATGACCAGCAAGTTGTATTCACAGGGAGTGAAAGGAAACTGTTTTGCAACAGGGCAAATATACCAGTGGTAGTGTTTGAGCATGGCAAGCAGACACCAAACAGGTCTAGGAAAGAGAATTTCCTAAAAGCATAGAATGGTAGAGGCTGAATATTTTGAGTATCTGCATTTCAAAAATATTCAGTGAAGTGGTTCCTAAAATATGAAAAGTCCTATACTTGTGCAGTAGATAATGCTGGTGTTAAGGAACTTAAGTGCCATCAAGGGAAGAACTGGGTACTTAATGAGAATGAATGAGAATTTTATGGACAAGTACTTAATTTCACTAATTGTGAAAAAGCCTTTTATATAAATAAAAATAAACAGGGCAAGCTATCTCTGCAAGTGTGGTAATTCACTCAAAGTGTGATTGTAATAGTGAGTATAAGGGAACTGTGAAGTTGAGACATAAAATCATACTTAATTTCACTAATTGTGAAAAAGCCTTTTATATAAATAAAAAAAACCAGGGCAAGCTATCACTGCAAGTGTGGTAATTCACTCAGAGTGTGATTGTAATAGTGAGTATAAGGGAACTGTGAAGTTGAGACATAAAATCATAGAATCATAGAATGGTTTGTGTTGGAAGGGATCTTATATATCATCCTGTTCCAACCCCCCGCCATGGGCAGGGACACCTTCCACCAGACCAGGTTGCTCAAAGCCCCATCCAGCCTGGCCTTGAACACTGCCAGGGAGGGAGCATCCACAGCTGCTCTGAGCAATCTGTTCCAGGGACTCATCCCCCTCATCGTAAAAAAATGTCTTCCTTATGTCCAATCTCAATCTACCCTCTCTCAGTTTCAAACCATTGCCCCTTGATATGTCTCTACAGGCCTTGGTAAAACATCTTTATACTTGTTGCTATACACCGTACTTGGCTGCTATAAGGTCTCCCTGGAGCCTTCTCTTCTCCAGGCTGAACAGCCCCAGCTCTCTCAGCCTTTCCTCACAGCAGAGGTGTTCCAGCCTTCGGATCATTTTTGTTCAGATCCATGTCTGTCCTGTGCTGAGGGCTGCAGAGCTGGATGCAGGGCTCCAGGTGAGGTCTCACCAGAGCGGAGCAGAGGGGAAGAATCCCCTCCCTTAACCTGTTGGCCATGCTGCTTTTGATGCAGCTTTCTGGGCTGCAGGTGTGCATTGCCAGTTCATATAAAATTTTTCATCTACCAATATCCCCAAGTACTTCTCCGGGTTGCTCTCAATCAATTCACCCCCCAGTACTTCTCCACAGGGCTGCTCTCAATCAATTCACTCCCCAGTTTGTATTAGTACTGGGGATTGCCCTGACCAATGTGCACAACCTTGCATTTGGCTTTGCTGAACTTCAGGAGGTTTACATGGGCACACTCCTCAAGCCTGTCAAGGTCTCTTTCCTCAAGTGCATCAACTGCACCACCCAACTTGGTGTCAACCGCAAACTTGCTGAGGGTGCATTTAATCCCACCATCTATGTCATTAGGGAAGACATTAAATAGTATTGGTGCCAGTACAGACCCGTGAGGGACAGCACCCATTACTGGTTTCCACTTGGACACCGAGTCATTGACTGTAAGTCTTTTGATTCAGCCATCCAGCCAATTCCTTATCCATCTAACTGTCCATCCATATCATTCAGGTCCATTCTCTTGTACTTGCATTGCGACCTACATGGCCACTCCATTTACAGCAACCTTACACTTTAGTAACCTTACACATAGGATAAGCTTGAATTTTTTATGTGTTTTTCATATATAACTTGAAACCTGCTGTCTTTTTCTGCTTTGTCTTTTGAGATAAGCTAGATGGGAAAATGTATTTAAAGCCATATTCTGTACTTAGAAACAAACAGTATTTCAGCAGAAGCTCTACGTGAGGGGTCGACACCCACTGTAAATGGCAATGAAATGAACTAGGTTCAAAAATAAGAAAGTACTGACATTCCAGTCACCTTCATTTTCCTGAATGAGAGCCTGCACCATTTTACAGAAGTTGTTGTGATTGAAAAAGTAATGACATTTCCACGTCTGACTGCATTATATTGTTTTGTCTTTGCAGCCTACATCTTGTGACTGAATCATCTGGCTAACAAATGTGCAGCGAGACCATGGTAAGGGTTCTGTTTAGGGTTGACACAATATCCAACTCTATCTGAAGCAGTGAAAGACCTATAGATTGGAGTACCTTTTGGGATTTTCATGCAGACAGTTTACAGTATCTGTGGTGTAAAATAATTCTTTGTACTCTTCACTTTTTTCCCTGCTTTTTCCACTGTGGTTCACCAGTATTGCTCCACAAATGGGCGGAGTGAGTCTGGGTTTGAAAAAAGAGAATTGCCTTCTTTGGCTGGAAAAGGGAAGAAGTGATGGCAGCAGCCATAAAGGCAAACAAAAAGAATAAAGTAGGATGGGACATCTGGGGAGCTGATTTTATTCTTGTTCACTTATTTTACACTTTAACATTAAATGTATTCTAAAATCTGATAAATGAGTTAGGAGATTTATCTGGTGGCTGCAAGGATAGTAGGTAGCTTTGGAATCAATGAATGGCTCAGTTCTCTTCAGAGCAGCTGGACATAAAACCTAAGTATTGTACTGACAGTTCCAACAGCCCCATGGAAGGAAGACCTATTCCTTCTGTATGGTTTCTGCCAGCTAGCCATGGACGTTTTTTAATTTGTGATCTTCATTTGAATACTCATAAAAGAAAGCAAAGAAAAAACCCAAAGGAATATATTTAAAATTGCTAGTATCATTTTATATTACTGAGTTACTCTTCTTTCAATATGCAAAAGAAAAATGGAAGAGCAGCTTAAGCTACTCTGCTTCTGGGGTGGTGGTAAGAGAATAGATTTCCAGATGCTTCCTAAGTCTGGAAATTCTGCAGAGGTGGACATTGCAGAGCCCAGTCTCAGGCAGATCCTTTTGTGCATCAATAGTAAGTCCAAGAAGTCTGGGACACCTTTACTGGAGACTTAACCACACACACATCACTTACACAGTACATGCATAACAGCTCAGCAGGTTTTGGGTTCTCTTGACAGTCTCTTTCATATACCTGAATGGTGACAGTTTTCAAAGCAGAGGAAATTAATTTTGCTAATTACCATGGCAATCAGCACTGCAATATGAACAACGGTACATGAATCCAAACTTTGTGTTCATTCAGTCCTTACCCAGGACTGACAAATCTCTGAATTTGTGAAGATGGATAGAACATGTTGTAAGAGTGTGGCCAGCAGGACAAGGGAGGTTCTCCTTCCCCTCTACACTGCCCTGGTGAGGCCTCATCTGGAGTACTGTGTTCAGTTCTGGGCTCCCCAGTTCAGGAAGGATGAAGAGCTACTGGAGAGAGTCCAGCGGAGGGCTACAAGGATGGTGAGGGGACTGGAGCATCTCCACTACGAGGAGAGGTTG
>Ga0065711_1004672_pt1 | contig 22774 bp, 12 predicted proteins | sample Hoacrofraction12_FD_59098 | JGI IMG/M metagenome (GOLD analysis project Ga0065711, IMG submission 59098) | Hoatzin crop microbial communities from Cojedes, Venezuela - Epithelial fraction 12 v2 (version 2) | ecosystem: Host-associated > Birds > Digestive system > Esophagus > Crop | place... | reverse complement strand
ATTCTAACTCTTCATCCAGGTCGTTGATGAAGAAGTTAAACAAGACTGGGCCCAGTACTGACCCCTGAGGGACACCACTTGTCACCAGCCTCCAACTAGACTCAGCGCCGCTGATGACAACCCTCTGAGTGCCTTTTGCTATCTCAGCGGTAAAGCCAGTGTCCTCTTCTGCTTCATGTCTTACCTTTAGGCCTATTCTGCCTATGAATCCTTGAGAAAATGGCCACAAAGTAAGGAATAAAATTAAAGAGCACTTGAGTGAGATACATGTGCGTTTGGGCAAATAAATGTGCATATAGGGCCTTTTTCTTCTATGCCCATTCTGATTTTTTTACCTTTATAAGACCTCATCCAGTGACACTTGGAAAAGATGTAACACAGCAGGTTGTTATTTTCTTAATATTTTTTTGGAATATCAACTAAATATCCAGTTTTCTTTCTCTCTGTTCTCTCCCTCATTTTTTTAATCATGTTGAATGTTGAGAAGCAGCGCATATGTTTTCTCCTCTTTGAATCCTGGTGTGGCTGCCATGCTTATCTTATCAAGATTTATATCCTCATCTAATTTAACTTTTCATAAATAATTACAAATCACTCATGAGACCTTGCCAACTGCTCCAGTCCCACAAAGTGACCCGACCTGAAACCCCAAATTATTGAGAAACATTCATCTTGGAGTATTTTCATAGGCAGTACTTCAAAGGAATTGTGGTTTAAAAGTATGCAGCTATTTTGGTGACCACTTGTGTGGGATAAAGTTTCCCATCAGTCATAGCAGGACTGTAATAGAGCTTCAGGGAGAAGGAAGGAGTTCAGGGCAGCAGTCACAGCACTTTTTGCCTCATTCTGCTCAAGCAGTAGGAGTCCCCAGAAGTAAACAGTTAACTTCGTTAATATAACACAGACTGAATTTACAGCAGAAATACTGTAAATTTCTGATAATTTGCAGAGGGTGAAAAATTCCTCAGGCAAGTATGCATGGTCCCCGCTCAGTTAGGAGCAATGTTCTTCATTTGCTGACCAGGTGTGAAGAGTGGTCCAGCAGTATAACTGGTGAGTGGTGGTTTGAAGGAACAAAGATAGGAACTGGGAAACGTGACTGCAGATCTGCAGCTTGAAGCGCTGTTCTGGGCAGGTCTACAAGTGGCTCTCATGCGTGGAGGCTTAGGGTGATGAAGCTGGATGGGCAAGAGCAGCCTCTGAGCAGTCCTGCCCATTCAGCATTTCTCTCCAGTTACCCAGATGCATCTAGTCGTCAGGGGTGGGAATTTAGCCTCAGAAAATACAGGGGGTAGACTTAAGCTGGAGTATCCTCTGCTCCTTGGCCAACAGCTTGACTTTTCCTTTAAAATGGGAAAAAGGAGGCAGGGTGGGCTCTTTTGTTTGTGCCTAGCTTTTTGGTAAAGTAAGGAACTTTTCTAGATAAGTTACCATTTGGATAATAAAGGCAACTTCCCTGAGATAGAGGGCTTGACCCTTTTACGAAGGGCTTGAAGTGATGGCCCACACTAAGGTTTTTCATTGTTTTGACTAGGGGGATTTTATTGGATGGTTGATCTTCTCTAACTTTACTGGGGAATAAAAATACAAAAATACAGATTCTTCCACCTGCTTGCAAGGGTGGCATTGGTTGAAATTGGGATGCTGTTACATGCTAGTGTAGATGCGCATTTGGAATCTTTGGTCCTGGGCTGAAGCTGTGGATTAGTCCATAAATCAAAGCTGGTTTCTCTCTGAAGTGGCTGTGCTACTCTAGTTAGAAGTTAAATGGCTGCCAAGTTAGCAGTGAAGTACATGAAGAAAATGGGTTTTTAGGTATTTTGTCAGCAATTGGGAATGTTCCTGTCATCTTTTATGCTGTGTTCTGGTTTGAAAACACTAGCATTTTGCAATATTGCCATTTAGTATATTTCTTATCACTGTCAATAACATACAAGATTTCATTGATGATTTCAGATGTGTTGGGCAAACAGCAGGTTTTTCAATTTCAGCGTATCACATATGCAACAGATAAAGACTTTTGATACCCTTTGCTAGAGACTCCAGCATTAGTGAAGTGCCCTGGAATTCACTAAAGCCTTAAAGAAATTCTGTTCTTTTTCATTGACCATTAGGCAGTCTGTTTTTTATAGTTACGCTAGTGGTTGTGGTGGTTGGGGGCAATCCATGGAAGAACCTCACTCTAAAGATATTTGCAGTTCTCAAGGACATGCTTCAATATGGCTATGAAATTTTGAAGAAGAAAGTAAACTGAAGTCTGAACAACTTGTTAAATAGGAGAATCAATCAAATTGTACTGGCTTTCACTGCCATTGGATAGTAGAAGTTTGAAAAAAAAAATTAAGAATGAAGTTTTACACTGAATGAATGAAGGTTTTGTTGGTCCTTTGAATCAAAGCCAGCAGGACTGTCTTACCTCGTTCAAAATTTATTTGACAAGCCTGGCTGAAGCACAGGATGTAAATCAGAGCAGAGTGAGTTTGTCTTAATTTCACACCAACCTCCTGGAACTTGTTCCAGGAACTGGTGTGCATAACCTGACCTATCTCTTCCTTTAAATCTGTTCTTTAGAAAACTGGGACAAGCTTTTTGCCTCGTTAATTTGGTTTAGGTAGTGAACAAAAACTTAGCCTCATCTTTTTTCCCATTTCTTCCAGTGGTGTTCTACAGCTGTCTGAAACCTAAATGACCTAAGAAGCAACAAGGTGCTTGTTTAATGTCCTATATACCTAGCAAAATGGATCCCCGAACTTTGCTGCTGCTTTTAGATAGTGTTATAATGCAAATAACTCATTGGGTATTCCTGCTTGCAAAGGAGTACGTCCACCTCTTTGACTCCTTTCCATGCCTTCCTGCTTTTTAATGAATTGTTTTCTGTGATGCATTAATATGATACATTCAGCAAAACACAGATGAAATGCAGCAGAAGATTGCTGTGAAAGCAGTACCTCTGTCCTGTGCAGGGAGTTAAGATCAGGACCTTCATAGGCTCAGAGGAAATGATGTATGTGGTCCGATTTAGTTGCTCGGTTTCAGAAGTCTGGAACCATTGGGCCATATATTCACCGGAGGTGTATTGTTTGCAGTGGTGTACCGATACAAACTTTATGCAAAAGTAGCTCATATCTCCTCTTGCATACACAAAAAAGTGGTTTCTGGGGAATTTATATATAACTATACATTGTCAAGTGTGTTATGAGTATGTTGCATTCTTTGGATTATTCTGCGGGAATAATTTTTATAGCCCTTTTAATGAGAAGCTTGATGAATAAGACTTTAGGTAAGATTTGCATGGCTATATAGTAATTTTGATATTTCTCTTGGGTGATGGAATTTTGAGTTCCTTGTTTTATTTTTTGTTATTTGTATGAGTGGCATTTGGGGTACAGGGTTTTCTAACAGTGATTCTTATTCTTCCCAGGACTGGTCTTCTTCAATCTCATGTTCTGCAGCCTGTCTGCAGCCACTTCTGGTGCCTGTATAATGTGATGTGTGTGTTGTAGGGCAGTGGACTTCAGCTGAGTAATGCCTGCCCTGTCACTAAACTTTGCTCCTCTAGTGAGGTGAGCAGGTGATTGCAGAACTTTTTCAAAGAGGATGGATGGAACAGTAGTGTTTTTCTGGAATACGCCCAAAACAGAGGAGCAAGAGAACTCTTCGTTAAGCACTGACTGTAAAATACCCACTAGATCCGTCTGAGTGACCTCAAAATCGTTATTTATAATGTCTTGGGCTCAGCTGGCATTACTGTGGCGCGTCTGTGGTACAGTGGAGGTATCTCTGTCAGGCACACATGCACACACACTGCCCCTTAGTATTCAGGAAGAAATGAAGTGCAGTGCACGTAAGGTCTGAGGGGTCAGATTGAGTTTATCTTCCAGGCAGCTTCTGGCTGGCCTGGCAGCTTTTGCTGTGGACTTGATGGTTGCTGAACAATCTGTTTTTGCACAGTAGCCATTTGTTCAGGGGAGCCATTTGTTGGGAGTTTTGTGGTATCTGGAAGGTGGCAGCTGTAGTGAAATCCCCAGATATGGGATATTCCAGTGCGCTGTACTGCATTGTTGTGGTTATTGGAAAACAGAACCTGCATTGGCACCGAAAGAACAGTTTAAAAGTACTGTCTTGTTGAACATCATTCTTTATGTTGAGAGTTAAGGCATCAAATTTGAACTTCATCTCAGTGGCTTAGTGTAAAGATTTTAACCTGTGTTGGTCCTAGCTATAGTCTGATTTGCAGATTTCAGCGAGTTTTCAACCTAAATAATGCTTGTTCTTATTCTTCACACAAAACTGGATTTCCTCTTGCTTTGGCATCCCATTTTACATTCCTTCATTGTGTGTGAGATTTAGAATAAGTTGAGAGGAATGTTGGCCTGGAGTTTTGTTTTATTTTACAGAACAGTTTATCTAAGTGGCTTTTTTTGAGGTGGAGGGTCTAACCTAAATGTTGTGTAAAGTTGTTTATAATTTGTTGTATTTTTCCTCTCTTATGGCAGTGATCCGAGCTAAAGTTGTGGGGAAGAAGCTCATGAAAGATGGACCATTTGGAACGATGCGATACACAGTCAAGCAGATGAAGGTACGTTTGCAGATGTTTCACATAAGCTTGTAGATATGATAATGATTCTAATTAATATGTAATAATAAACAGAACTTGCATACTTAAAAGTTACTTAAAATAGTAGCACCTGAACTTTTCGTACTGGTCAGCCAGAATGGAAGGTAACAGCAATTGGTGGCAATTTGCCGGGGGAGGTGAAGGAGCAGGAAGAGGTCATTCCTGACATACAGTGCTGAATAGCTGTATTCTGCCTTTATTTTGAAAGTTTCTGATGGTGAAAGACGCCAGATGGAGTTCTCTAGATAGTGGAATCGTTTTTGTGTTCAACATACACAGTGTTAGACTGTGGAAATGCAAGCTTTTCCATGCAGCGCTTTCATTAAATTCAAGATGGGGTGGGGGCTGGGGGTCTGCTAGGCTTGGGAGAGTGGTCTTTCATCTCTTCTTTCCTTGTGTTCTTTGTGACCACCAGTTAGAATGACGTCATTTTTTTCCATGTACAGAACAAATGAAACTCATATAATGAAGTCTTTATAAAAGCTAAACCAAACACTGTAGCTTTCAAATATTGTCAGCTCAGAAGAGCTGTAAAATATTGACTCAGAGATGAAAAGATGTAGATCTCCTACACCAGTTGCTTGGTTTCTCTAGTTCCTCTCTTCAGACCTCGAATTCTTTGCTGCGCAAACGGCGCTCAACCTGCTGCTTTGGACATAGATTTTTTTCTTAGACTGACCCCTTGTTATGTAATGCTAAAAAATCAGCCCTAGATTGTTTTTCTTGGCTATGCCATTCCAGTCATAAGACTGGTTTATGTCTTCTAAAAAAAAAAAAAAAAAGGAATGGAAAAGTTTGGCAGAGACTGCAGAAATCTGAAACATATTAGACAAAGTAAAAGTTCAGAAAAAAACAGTCACTTGCCTGCCTCGTAACAGTAACTCTCTTTATAAGGCAGTTTATAGCTAAGCACGAAAGCTGGGAGGAGGAGATGCAAAGCCTGTTTCATAAGCTGTCGCAAAACCGCACACGTAGCCAAATGTGGTCCTGGCATGGCCCTTCCACCAGAGTGGAATGCTTGCACTTTGAATAAGAGGGCATGGGGGGCTGGGCTGACTAATTTCTTTAATCATAAACATTTATTTTTAAGATTCAGAAGGAAATATGTATTTGTTGATTTAACTTGTACTTATAAAAAGGTAACTAGTTATGTGGGCAAGTGAGACAATGCTCCCACACCTGCAGCACTCTGTACTGTTCTTGTTTGGTTTTGTCACTCTCCAGTTCAATAAGTGTACCCCACTTCACAAAACTACTCAACATCCACATGCTGCAGTGGCTCCATCAACTTTTCTTTTTCTGATTTCATCCTGGCCTGTCCAGGATCCCTACTTTCCCCCCTACTCTGTTCCAAGAGTTTGGTGCTTCCTGCCTAACATAGACCATGAACACAGGGTCCAGTGATGACCTAGAGTAACAGCAGCCCCCAAAATGAATTATTACACTTTACCAACCCAAACACTAGCCTCTCTCCTAACTAATGATGCAGCCCACCCCACTGCCAGCCAGTGAGCTGCAGTGTCGGAGATCTCTGGAACAGCATTAAGCATTCCTCCTCTCACCTAGGAGCCTGCGACAGTGTCCCTGCTATGAATAGAAAAGGCTTTTATGTGTCTGCTGGCATGGGGAGGAGCATAAGCTCAGGCAAGGTGAGCGTATTGAGCGGAGCAGCAGCCACTCTACTGTCAATAGGCACCAACTAGTCAGGCCAGAGCCTGGCCTGGCTGTTTTCATTGGGTTATTATGCAGCACAGGGCCAGGGTGTCTACAGCAGATACTGCCGGAATCTGCAATGTCCTTGTGCTGAGACCACGAGAAAACAATTGCTTTTTTGCGGGAGTGGTTCCACAGTGTTTTGTTAGGAAACTGTATCCAACGAAAGCAAGACTGATTTTAAAGGGGAAATAATGTGTTGGTCAAACTGCCTCTATGCCCGCTACATAGATGGTGGGCTGGTGAGATGTTGCATCGCACATTTAACTGTGCCCTTCAGTAGGAAGGAACCTGAAGCAGTTAAAGTGCTCAGTAGAACTGGAATGTCCGGAGGACATAGTTCTTGATAAACAAACAAACCAAGTGCCTTCTTTGAAACCCCGCTGTCTTTCTGCTGAGCTTAGAGACTTCAGTATAAAGAGGGATTCAGCTCCATGTAGTGGAGGAACTCAGAGTGACGCAGCAAATCTCTCCCTTGCTTTCCCCAATGAAAGCTGACTGTCCTCCTGCTGAAAAGAAAACTGAGACCTATAGCTCTGCACAGCTGCATGGGAACAACTCTGAAGATAAAACTAACATGTCAGTGTTTTTTGGCCACCTATAAATCCATCTGCACCTGCAGATGAAAAATGAACAAGCGATTTAGTCTATCAGTGGTGTACTGAATTGCCTGTGAAAAGCATGAACAGCCTTAAAAGGCAACAAACAACCTTTGTATTTCTTTCATGGGTTCGTTAGTTTGCTGTGGCTGATTTTTGCTCTCACTAACACTCCTGAACTCATTGCTGAATTTCACAACTGAACCAGCGTAGGGCTGGACTGGAGCATGAGGTCAGCCCACAGGCACAGAATAGTGCCAGGCTTTGTAGTGCTCAGGTTTGTTGTCTGAAAAGGCCTTGCGCTTTTTCAGGCAACCTCTGCCTCCCCCCACTGCTTTCTCAAATATTTTAAGAATATTTCAAGATCGTGCGTCAGAAATCTGCACAGGACTGATCTAAACCCTGCGTGTTCTGTGATGCTGCAGTGCATTCTGAGAATGGCCCAAACCTACATCAGGAAACTGTAAAGGAAACAAGGAGATAAGATATTTCTGATCCATGAGCACAAACAGTCCTGGTTGGCCATGACAGAACTCTGCACAGGCTGCCAGAAGCAAGGAGGCTTTCCTTGGTTTGTTGCTGATTCGTAAAAGGCGTCTAAGGGGTGAAATGTGATAGTCTCAAGAGGAAAGAAGTGGGGTGGGATTAATTTAGTTTAATTTTAGACAGACTGAAGTAAGGTGTTGAGTCTTTCCTGCTCTCTTGATTGTCAATAGAGAGAGACAGGAACCACCAACGTGTAATTCAGCCCACCAGTTGTAGACAGCTATTTTAGGATGGGCTGAGTGCTTCTGGAGGTGCCCGTTCTTGGCGTTTGAATAGAGAGGATGCCTGATTCATCTGAAGTGTCTCAATTTTAGGTATCTGAAGACTAGGCAAGATGACTCCAAGCCTTGGTATCTGGTGCGACCTCAGATGGGAGGGATGGAGGGAGGAACACTGTATCACAGGGTGAAGTTAATCATGCAGCAGGAACCACTGCAGGACTTGCATGTGCATTTCTGAGGCAGTATGGGGGCTGCTAAGAGGAATGCTGACACAGCTGGAAATAGAGCAGCACCAGCAGACACCACCATGTGACGCTTGCTAATACTTTGTTCCCTGTCATTATGCTTCTGAAAATACACATTTGTGGCGACAGGAGGACTCCGAGGGCAGCAGTTAGGAGAGAGGCTGGCTTTATGGATGGTTTTCTTCTGACTGGTCTAATAGCACTTCCAGGATATTTTGTGTATCCAAAAGCAGTGCTTAAGGTATTGTTTTATTTGTTTTGAAAGAGGGCATCTGTTGAAGCTTCCCCCTTGCTAAACTTTTTTTCCTCCCCTGAGAACCAAGGTCATGGTGAATTTTCTCTAGTTATCAGAGCACAAGGCAAGACCCTGTCTGTCCCCAGCACTGGGCCAATTAGTGTGACAGTTGCTAGGAGGGTCATGGAGGGGTGAGCTGAAATGCTTTTTGAGAGGCTGAGCATGCTTTCTTCATCAACCCTGACAGTGGTGTCTCTGATGGTAACGTGAACAGGAAATTGGGTCCAGGAGTTGAAAACTGAACCCCAGTTCAGCATCACTAGAAACTTCACAGGCATGTTGAGCTTGATGACGCAGAAGATGGGAGGAGTGATGACTGTGAGGGTCCTGTAGGAAAGGCCTGAGCAGCTTCTCAGCGGAATGATTAGTCTAGCCTGTAGCCTTTTCTGCAAGGGGGAGAACGGGCTCAAAGCATGCCTGTGCACTTGTAGACTTTATAGCACAGATATTTAATTAGCTGAACGCTACTTGGGGCTTAGCACTCTGAGCGACAGATCACTTGTACTGCACACGCACAACATACAGCTTTCTGCAGTGTAGATAATGCACTGCCTGGAGAGACCGGGCAGCCCCAGCTGTTATCTCAGCTAGTCTTATCTGCTTAGATACTGTTATCGTAGCTTCTTGGTGTGACGCCCACTGTAGCGGGGCCTGAACACATGATCTTTGTTCTGTGTGCCTTTCCTCACAGTACCTTGGGAAGCAAGGCAGGGCTCTTCTACAGATGAGGAACGAAAATGTACTGAGGACTAAATAACTCATCCAAGGGCAGAGAGGATGCTTGTGCCAGAACCGAGATCTCCAGCTATCTTGAGCATAATTGGAAAATCTGAGTAGATCATTCCATACCAAGAAAATTGCAGGGATAAAGTAGAGATTAGGCAAGGTTCAGTTCTTCCATATTCATTGAAAGACTTTGCTCACTTATGGACATGATGGTGTATTCCAAACATGATCTGTGAGCTTTTGGTGATACAGGATGATTAATTTGAAAAAAATGCTTTCTTTGTGTATTTGAGTGGAGAAGGAAGGCTGGAAAATGCAAAGCCTTTAGCATGTCTTTTACTGTATACAGCAGTGCTGTTACTGAGTTGTGATACTGTTATAAGATTATGCTGATTGGGGTTATATAAATAAAGAGAAAAAAAACCCTGGCAGGCATTCCGTGGGTGCCCAAAAGATAGTTTGACCTCTCAGCATAGCCATATTAGTAGTTTTTTATATTTTTATATGCAGTATCTGGGTCTAGCATAAAATCCGTTAAATCAACAGACATTATTTCAGAAAGAAAAAGGTTTGTTGTTTTTAAAGGAGGGGAAGAGTGAAATACCCTGGGATAATAGGGGTCTTCAAGAAATGGAATACAGCCTGGAGGAGAATACCACAGCTTCGGTGACACTGCAGCAAGGATCTATAGCTCTGGGATTGTTTGGAATTTTTTTTCTCTTTTGCCTCACTTTAATATTTACAGTTAATATAAATGTGTTCTCTATCAATAAAGCTGACAGAGAAATGGATAGGCTGGGAAATGCTATGAAACTCTGATTCTCTCTGACTCTTATTGTTTTGCTTTAACTTTTAAACATTGGCCGTTCATACAGTTGGTGGGGGGAAAAAGAGAGACTGAATGCTTTGAAAAGATAACCAAATTTTAAAGATGAAACTTTTGGGAAAATCATCCTCAATATTTAAAAAATTGGGTATGTTTTATTGGGTCCAACGTACACAGGCTGTGGTTGTTTCATTGCTATGCACAGGCTTCATTATGCTACTGACGGGTGGGCATGAGTTTCCCTAAATTGCAGTGGTAAGGTCAGGTCAGACAGGGATGCATGTTAATTTCTGACGGAATCCAACTGCCGTATCTGTGGGTTCATGTTTCAATTAAGCTGAAATGTAAGAAAGGTTATGAAAAAGGAGGTATTTTCTTTATGGCGCCCATCAGTACTGGGCTAATTTTAGGAGATGGGGCAGAATTCTATTTCTGCGTTCATTTAGTTAGAGAAACATTAAACCCTTGCTGAAGTCAGCCCGAGTTGCGTATACAAGGCATTGGAGAAGGAGGTGTCTGGCTTGATGACTTAAATCAAGTGCCAAAGGTTTGAAACTCTTACAGCAGCAACACTGGAAAATAGGGTCATTGTTATAAAAGAAAAAAATCCCTTAGTTCAGAAGAAACTGTTTAAATCACATGAAGGAGAAAGATTCCAAACTTGAACTAATTCAATTTCTCCCTAATTATGAACTATATAAGGGAAAAAATTGTTCAGGATGTTGGCAGAGCTTGCAGTGTTGGTGCTTTTTGCACTCAGTGCTGCTGGAACTAATGTGAGGGGGGAGAAGTGGTCCCTGTGCTGAATTGCAAAGGCTTGTTAGCAGGTGAGTATTCTGCTTTACCAGCAGATCTGGTGGGGAGACTTCCATCAGAGTCCATCTAGTGCCATTAGTCCTTCAGTCTTGTGAACACTGCTTGCCACTGCAGTCTAGGAACGTAGATTGTAAAGAATCTAAGTTAAAAGTTGTCATCTTAAGATAACTTGAAGCATTTTTATTCTTTCTCTAGATGTACAGGGGCTTCCAGATAATGCCACATGTTCAGTACATCTACACAGAAGCCTCAGAGAGTCTTTGTGGAGTCAAGCTGGAGGTCAACAAGTACCAATATCTGATTACAGGTAAAGGACAGTGGTGTTCTTTATAACCAAAACCTCTTCTGTTCTATGCATAAAATTGCTAAAGACATGGGCAGCGGGGTAGACAGCTCTATATGCAGCTTCCCAAGTGTTGAGATGGCCAACAGTATTTTGGTGTTCAGTACTGTTTAGAGAGTGAAATGACTCTCAGTATTAGAGTTCCCTCTTTCCTGAAGTATCTCTCATACCCAGCCATGTTGTGACAAATATGCTGTAAGACAGTCCGCAGCTGTCAATTCACACCTGAGCTGGCAAGTCTGTCACAGGGAACTGGCTGCTACTTGGCTGCTCCAGAAATGGAAGATCCTTTTGGAATGACCTGGAGAAACGCAGGCTGCTGAGATGGGAGGATGCAAGGAGAGAGAGGTGTGGCAGTTGCCAAGTCTTGTTTCTGGTGAAGGTGTCAATTCACTTTGCTCTGCTGAGAGGAGCTTGACAGCATTACTCACCTGCAGGTTGTTGCTGGTGCTTACAGCTGACACAGCACTCCTAACTTACAGAAGTGCTGTAATCTTGCTGGCCAGAGGTTCCTGAACCAGTTAATAAAAAGAAAGCAGTTGCTGAGCAGTGACTGAAGCCAAACATACTGAGACCATTAGCAATCTCAGGAAATGAGAAAAGTGCTTGAGCTGAGAAGTGCTAACTTGTGACTGTGTCTCTGTTTTCAAGGCCGTGTATATGAAGGGAAGGTTTATACTGGCCTGTGCAACTGGTATGAGAAATGGGACCGGCTGACTCTGTCCCAGCGTAAAGGACTGAATCATCGTTATCATTTGGGCTGTGGGTGCAAGGTATGTGCATCTCCAATTAGGTGGCGTTAAGACATTCAAAACATAGAATTCTGTTTCCCCTGGCTGGTAGTACTAACGATGCTGGTAACAGCCAGGAAGAGAAATGGAGGACAACATTTTTTACAGGGGAAAAAAATAAAGCTCGGCTTTAGCATTGAGACCAGAGAAGAGACAATAAATGAAAATGCAGAGTCTGTGCCTTTTTAATGCCCTGTTGGAGTTAATTGGGGTTGGGGAAGGCTTTCATAATCCATGCAGAATAATTTTCAGGTGCATTAAATCAGGTACCAGAGGCTTGGCAAGGTATGTCCAAATTTTTTCCTGTGTAAACATTTTGAGTCCTTAAAACCTCACAGCCTGGCACTAGTACTAAGATTTTTTGCTCATGGCCCCAGGCCTGCAAAAACATAGACACAAGCTTGACTTTCCTGCACCTGAAAAGCCCTTTTGACTCTGGAATTATCTGTGCATGTGAAGCTAAGCACATGCTTACGTGCTTACTGAGCTGAGGCTGAATTTTGGGTTAGTAAGCAAGGTTTGAGGGAGTGGAAATTTTAATCCCTTGTCTCATGTGAAAAGATATTTTGTATAATCTTGTTTTTTCCATGTAGCCTTACCCGATTGCTCTTTACAATTGCAGATTAGACCCTGCTACTATTTGCCCTGCTTTGCCACCTCCAAGAATGAGTGTATTTGGACAGACATGCTCTCCAACTTCGGCCACTCAGGATACCAAGCGAAGCACTATGCCTGCATCCAGAGGGTGGAAGGTTACTGCAGCTGGTATAGAGGATGGGCGCCTCCAGATAAAACAATAATCAATGCCACAGATCCCTGAGCGCGCTATCCCTTCCTTATCTCCCCTCTCCCTTACTTGTGGCTGATCTTCCTTTGGACACTAACTCTTACCAGATCATGATGATGACAATGAAATTTAGTGCCTGTTTTCATGCAAATTTTAGCACTTCGAACACTTAAAGAAAAGGAAAAAAAAAAAAAAAAAGAAAAAAGTCTGTGCTACCTTACTGAATTTGTAATCGCCTTTTCAGTTTTTGATACCACTCATTTTGATCAGATGACATTTGGGAGCTTGCTTTTGCACACCAGAGGGGAAAAATGGGAGGGGAAAAAGAAAGAAAAAGAAAAAAAAAAAAAAGAAGAAAAAAGATGGAGCTCTTGCTGTCTTACATGTATCATTAGCTGTAGCAATATAATCTCTATTTTTTTAGGAAAACAAAAATCTAAAAACTATGCCAGTTAGGCACTGTATTCTTCTGTGTGCTGGCTTCCCGTCACCCTTCCTCATGCACCAAGTGCTGAAAATACGTAGACAAATCTATGTGAAGGAAAATAGGTTTCATTAATCAAATTGGCAAATGAAACAAACTGAACAGAAACCCAGCCTAAGCTCTGGAAAAAAATGATGTCCAAAAGAAATCCTCCTCTATGGGAGAGATTGGCAATGTGATTGACTGCAGCAGTGGGAGAATTCACCTGGTGTGTCTGACCACATCATCTGGTAAAAACATTGCTGACTGATGGTCCTAGCTAATTCAATCACAGTGTGAATGCAACAGTGCATTTGAAGTTCTGGCTTTCCCCAGAACAAAAGAGAGTGTTTTGTATTTTTTTTGTTGTTTAAAAAACAAAATCCCCTCATCCCTTAGGTTCAGGGAGGTAAAAGCACCTACAGCAGAGCAGATGAAGTGCTGTGCCATTCTGTTTTGAGCAGCATTAGCCCCTGAAATTTTTGCAGCTTAACTTTAACAGCAAAACCAGCTTGTGAACACCTTAAACCAAACAGATGCAAAAATACCAACTGTAAATCAATCACATGGAAGAGGGAAAGGGGAGACTTGCTAGAGCTCTTACTAGAAAAAAAAAATAATCTATTGCCAAAATAGTGTTTTGCTGAACTGAGATGTATATACACTTAATGACATAAGCTATTTTTGACAGGACATGGAATTTTTTGGTGTTATAAACAAAAGAATGGTTTGATTGTGTTTTAAAGACAGAAATATTGACATTCCGAGTCAGTGAGTTGTTTTTAAGGTATTGAAGCTCCAGTGTATCTGCAGTAGTGGCTACAGTCATTGTTTCCTCTGTACCTCCTTGCACCGCGGTTCCTGCCCTGCAGCTACACTAGCTGCATTTGTTTATATAGTGAAAGGAAGTGGGAGGGGGTGGCTAGGCAAGGAAGAGTGGTCTCCTAATAAGTGCTGGCTGGGATCATAAAATTTCAGCTGCCCAGAGGATTCCTTCTGTGTAAAGTGCTGTGTTTGCCTCTAGGCACTGTTAAGCATAGCTCTGTGCATGTGCTCATACCATGTCCTACAGTGATGTGGGAGGAGGAGCCTGTCTTGTGCTTTGCCGTTGACTGGAGAAGTTTCTTTGTTCTATTTTGTTTTTTATTAAGAAAACTATAATATAATTTTTCTTATCAAATAAAAGTATTTTAAGTTTTAATGATGGTGAAGAAGGGGTGCTCACAAAATGGGTGACTGAGTTTTGGATGGGGAGGGCTTGGGCAGGGAGAAGATTATGCTTAACTTCATTTTTGTATTATTATGATTATTTATCTTAAGTTTCCATATATCTTCAGTTCATTCCACTTAGAAAGCAGAGCTGCCACCAGCAGGAAAAAGTGTTGCAGTGATTCCAGCTTGGGGCAATACAGCATTTCACAGTCAGTGACCTCAATTACTGGAGAGTTGTTTGGAACCTCTTTGCCAAATGGAAAGGAAAGAGTGTCTGAGATGGGCCCTGATGCATTTTACGTTCCTTGCGCACTACCAGAGCTCTGCCAGAAGTACATCCCCTGAAATGCCCCATTTACTAGATGAATTGTTACAGCAAAAAGCACGTAGCTTCATTGTTAACATGAACTCTAAAGGGCATTTTCAAAGAGTTGATGTAAGAGGTGCCTAGGTCTGCTTCGTGTTTTATTTTTTTTTTTATTCAGCTGCTCCGAGTGGCAATGCAGCACAAAACACACTGAAAGTTTGTTGGATTTTCCTGTGGCTCAGGCTTGGAACGCTTTTCAGAAGTTCTCTTCCCTGTGACTACTCCTAAATTACGGGTTGGAGATGAGAGGGAGAGTCAAGTGCTTCACAGCACCCGTCATAGGATCAGGTGGTGGGTCAGAATGTTGCCCTTTTGGCAGAGTACAGGGTTGGGCTTTGGGCACAGTGGAGCAATCTGTTCGAGCTGTGCACAGCTGACAAAATCTCCAAGGGTCACTGAGGGCAGAGAGTGGAGCTGGCCTCACTGTTTGCATCGTGTGGAGTCCGCATTTCTGGAGATGGCCCTCCTCAAGCTCAAGGCGACGTTGCAAAGCTGATGTCTCTCTGAGCTGCAGCCACTTTTCACGGCTTTGGAAGGCTAAATGAAAATGCCCCTCGATGCGATAAAGTGTTGATTTGAATTTTCATTAAACTGCAGCTCTGCGTATTTTACCTGTCACTGATTCATTTAGCTAGCTGAGACATCACAGTATTGCACTCAAATTATTGTGAAAATATTTGCATTCTAATACTATGAGGACTTGTGTCCCTAAGTAGGATATAATCTAGCTATGTGCTTTGTAAACAACAAACCAGCAGATGCGTTACCAGAAAATGAAGCGTATTCCCATTTTATATTGCAGACGGTAAAATATTTCTGAGATGCAGACAGCTAGACCGGCAGGGGTGGGGGTTTGGTAGCAAATCTTTCCCCTTGCTGTGTAAAGAAACAGTTGTTAAGGCTTTTAGAAATGTGGAGCCAAAAGGAGGGGGAAGAATCCAGTAAAAATACATTTCTTTTGGGAGGCTTTTTAATTTTGTTTCTGTGCATGCTATCAGGGACATGTATTTCTTGGGCTAATTTTTAGCTTGTGCTTGCATTAAGAACCTGACTGAAGGCTTCTTTGGAATAGGAGCCATTAAATGGATTGAACAGGTTCTAAATCAGACTCAAAGACTTCTTCCTTTTTATCTGCTCTCTTTTCTTCTGTCTTGCTAAGTCACTTCTCCCTGCCAGTGGACAAAACTCTCTCCCTTGTTACAGCATGCCGTGCAGTATGTGGGAACAGCAGGCATGGAGAAGTGAGGAGGCAGGTGTGAAGTTCTCCTCAAAATATTAGGCTATGGAGCATACAACGGCTTACAGCAGGACAGATATCTTCCTGTTACCTCGGACATGCTCCTCACTTCACCCCATAACCCAAGGTCAGAGGAACTGTTAATGGCACAGCTCACGTGAGCACAACCTTTGGACATCTACAGGACCAGGGCTTCCCCCTCGCATCCCCTATGCTTTAGATACACCAACATTATTAAAAGTACTTTTAAAAATGCATAGCTCATTTCTAGTCTGTTGCTGTTCACTTTCTTATTTATAGATATTTTTCCTTATTTGCTTGAGAGTGTTTTCCCCTTTAGAATGACAAAAATATGAAAAATATATTGAAGGTTTGGGAAAGATTTGATTTAATTTTCCTTTTCCAGAATGAGGGGGGAGTAGAGAGCAGAAGGAGATCTGTGCATGGAGTACCTTGAATAAAGTCCTCTTGTGGGAGACTTTCACCCTCCCCTGGATGGGCCGAAACTGCCATTTTAGGTCTAAATTTCCACTGTCTTGGAAAGTTACATGGCCCTGTAGATAGGACTATTCTAAAAGCTGAATATATCACCTTATCCCATTCATACTTGGCTGGAGTGAAATGCTACCTCACGGTGATGGGAAACATACTGTTGTGTTTTTTATAGTAAAGAAAGTGAAGGCCTCCATGGGAACAAGTTTCCATTCTTTCAGATGTCTCTGAAAGTAGATCTCACTTACAACAGACTTTATAGCTTAGGAAGGCAGAACAAAATTTAGGGAACTGCAAAAAGTTTTTGTCTTTTTTAGAATAAGTGGGTTTTGGGGCTACCAATCTTGAGAAGAATTTTAAAAATCCACTCAATATTTGCTGCTGCTTTGCCTGTACTGGCTTCTCCTTCTCTCTGAGACTGTCCTTCCTTCATAGAGCCCCTCTGCTGTTCCTGATAGTCATGGAAACTTGGGGAGGGAACCAAACCCGTGTGAAATATCTTGTCCAGAAGGAATGTGTTTGTTGCTAAATTTTCTAGCACTGTTTACAGTTTTCCTCCATGTTATTTATAAATTTTATATTCAGTGAATGTATATTGTCTTTTAAGGTAATGTTGCATAATGTTCACTTTTTATAGTGTCCTTTTATTCTAAACAGTAAAGTGGTTTTATTTCTATCACAGACATTCTGTCTCTGCTTCACTTCTATTAGTTTCTGTCCACTTCAAATGTACACAAATGGATTTACAGGTGGATTTATTCATTTCCTTCCCTTTCTTGATACCATTTTATTGGGCCCAAAGCAGATATTCCACCTCTGGCAATTCTTGTGCTTTGGCAAAGATCCCCCCAGCAGTCTTTCCCTGTTTTTAAGAGGTTGATCTCTTTAAGAATTGTTACTGGGGTCATAAGCCCAGGAGAGGGGGAAAAAATACCTTTTGAAGTTAATGTATCCCGCTTGTTAACTGTCCATACGGGGTCACTGCAGAGCAAGGCAGTCATTATGGCTGTTGTGTAGCACCAGTAGGGCCTCAGAAGAACAGTTGCCAGATTGCTCTTATTTCCAGTAATCTGATTTCTGGGGGGGAGGGTTGAAAGTTACATGTCGGTGCAAAGGGAGGAGAGATTTGTCTTTTAGATCTTTTCTGCTGTGAAATGCCAGAGCCTTGTGTCCTCCCTTTAGGTTTACTATTTAAGGCTGGTTAAAAATGCCCCATTGTCATGAGAAGGACGCTTCAGAGACAGCGTTTTTAACTAAATTAAAATGCTCACAAAAATGGGCCTACTATTAGAAATTTCCTTTATCTCACTCTTACTTTCAGAAAGGTCTATTCTCTACATGAATGAAAGAATGAAACAGATTTTTGAATCTCTTCTATGTTTAATCCAAAGGTTTAGAAAATAAACTTTGGAAAGTTTTGGACATAGAAGGTTGAGGATCTCTTGTGTGAGAACTTCATTGCTTAAATTATACCAAGCAGCAAAGAGGTGAAACCGTAGCACTAGTGATAAACACTTCCAGGGGGTCAGCCATCAAAGGACCACAGTGTATTTTACGAGTGCTAACTGGTGCAGCTTGAAAATGCCTCCAGGAAAGGGAAGGAAAAGAGTGGGAAAGGGTGATCATTGTATTCCTATCTGACACATGGAGAAGCTGATGCACAGTGGGCAAGCAACTTTCACGGGTACTTGGAGGAGTGATGACTGCGATGGAGCTGGCTTCGTATAAGCACTTGCCCTCTTAAGCCCCTCACATCCCAGGATACTGTGAAGATGCACCCAGAAAAGATCTTGAGAAGTTACATAGATTCATTCTGTGAGGCAAACCCCCCACCTGGAAAGGGCTGGCCTGAAGTTGCCTGAGTGGACTGTCGCTTGTGTAAATGTTTGGAAAGTGTCTGATTTAAACCAGGTTGCTCAAGCTTGCATGTCAGCAATGGTGTTTGTGTTCAGATGAGATTATGTACAGTTTAGAAAGGTTCCTGTATTCTTTTGGAAGTAAACAATAGCATCTCTAAGTAGGTGATCAGGTATAAAGATGGCAAATATGTGAAATTAAGATCAGTGCTCTGCTAAACCAAACTACTGTGTTGGCAACAGATGTATTTAAGTGATGAGGAATCAAGAATCAGATTTCCAGACAAGAAAATAATTCTCAAAGTGCCAGCTGACGTATTTGCAATGAAAATCTTAATCTAGTCTTCCAAAAATACCATTCCTGAAGTGATGGTCAAAGTCACAACTGTCCTGCAGCTTTACATATATCACAAAACCCTCTTTATAAATTGGTGGGAATAAAATACCACAGGATTTATCAAGTAATTGGTCTTAAAAGTCTGCAACAAACTGTCACATAGTGTCTAAAGACCATCTATTTCTTTGTTTTAAGTGATAATACAACTCTTACCACTGCATTGCTGGAGTGCTTCACAGCACTGATGACTGTACTTACCTTCACCACGTGCATGTGAAGTGTGGAAGTGCTGTTGTCCACAGAGCAGAGGTAGAGAACAGAGTATTGGAACAGAGAGATGAAGGACGGGCATTTCAAGGTATTCAAGTACCTAGCAAGCACCAGTGGGATTTTTCACGAGAATCTAAATGACGATCTAAATGAAATTCCTTCTGAACTTTGAAGCTCCCACTGGGTGCCTATATTCACCACCAGGTACCCACACCCTTTTATGCATTGTGCTTGGCCCACACTGGTGTGAGGAAAGAGGAGTTTGGATGTTTTGGAGCCCTAGTTTGACATCTCAACAACCCTAATCTTCGGGCTGCCAATGCTGCTGAAGTTCACAGTCAAGTGTGGGAAATCAGCTCAGCCAAGCAGTGGCTCACACAGAGGAGTCATAGTTCATACAGGGTCTCTCCAAAGCCTCAGCCGGGTAAGAAGAGCCACTAATTCATGGATGTAAGTTCGGAGCAATAATTCGTGAGGGACTAGTCATCCTTTTCTCTCAGGGAAAACAAGAGACGTGAACAATTCTAAACAAAGCCACTTGCTTTGCCGTGTTCTCCAGCAGTAAAGGCCCCTACTCAGATCTCTTTGGAAGGTGCCNTCAGAGGCTGGTACAGTGCCCAGCAGCCACACAGGACACTGAGTGTTCAGTTGTTGACAGGAAGACTGGACCCCAGAGCCACTGCGCAAAGGAAGCGTCATAAGCTGAATCAAACTGTCTTCCAAGAACTCCAGTTTACTTGGAGTCCCTAATCAGGGTGTTAAATGTTTCACGGATGGCAACCATGTGACAGACCAAACAAACTGACACTGTGAAACAAACATCTTCTATGGCCTATGTCCCAAACCGTCAACGTATTTTAAACAACTCTAAGAGGGAAAAAAATCTGCTTTATCTGAGTAAATTGATTCCTTGCTCTAAGGGATGAACTTTTGTTGACTAGGTTTTACAATGGATTTTTGCTTTGGTTTTGAGCCTGTTCTTATTGTTCAGTTTTTCAGGGTCCATACGTGACCTGGGGGAGGGCTAGGCAAGGAAGGAAGGAGGCTCCCGAGCAGTACTTTTTCCATATTGCTTATAGCTAGTAATTCTCTGTAAGTAAAACTGAGACTCTTCCAAGCATTCCCACCGCCATCTCTTGCACCCAACTCACATTTGCTGCTTCTTCCCCATCCACGCGGGCGTCAGAAGAAAGCAAAAGTACTCACCATCTGCTTATGGCTCGGGAAGAATGTTTGCTCCACGAGGGGGAACTTCTCAGGACCCAGCGAGTTGAAGATTTTAATGAGCTGAGAAAACTTGGGGTGAGGGAAGGGGAACAAAAAACAGACACAGTGGATGTCAGTGGCTTATTGTGTAACACGAAGTGCTTGCAAAATGTTCTGATACTGGTGAAGGAGCTGAGAGAAACATGTTATTATGCCTTTCCCACCTTGCTTTCTTGACCTGAGAGCAGCTAGAAAATACGAAGTTGCTGTGTTTACCCGGGGCCAGGCCAGCCTGTGTACACAAACCTTGGACTAAGAGAGCGGAGCAGGGGTTCAAGAGCCAGAAGGGGATCAGTTTGGGTTTAGTTACACATCTTACATGAACAAGCTTTGCTTTCCGAATGTGGCCCTTCTTGGTGGAGGAAAGAACTCAGAGGAGTGACCAGGCAGGAAATTGGTGCCACCGCTCCTGAGCAGAGACAAAATAACTCAAAGCTCTGCCTTGGATCTCTGCCTCACAGCCAAGTCACAGCAAGGCGCATTTACCCACTGTGCTGAAGGGATGGAGAATTGCGAAGTGACGAGAGATGGGTAGAGGGAATTGTCAGTGCTATCTGGTTTGAGTGTTAGACCAATGAAGCATGAGCCCACCATCAATCACCACTGACAAGTATTATGAACCGAGGGTCTCCCAACAGTCCCCAATGAATGGCAGGAGAAAGGGGAGATCATCTGCTACTGCTGTCCCGTCTCCCAGTGAGGTCTGAGGGAGGCACCAGTCTGCGAGGATGATACCAAGAGAAAGCAGCCTGTGACATCAGTGGGGAAAGCAACAGTGCTGGTATTTCGTGTACAGGGGACGTTTGCCATTGTTCCCACTTGTCAGCATGATCTTCACCATTGCAACCACTATCATCACTGTTGTAAACTGTTTATCATTCAGAGTTGTGCCCAGCCAGACACAAAGCTCCGCGTGGTATGACTGAGCTTTGATTTCTGTTCAGGTTCCAAAACGCCAACGGAAGCGTAGCACAGCAAATTCCTGCTCCGCTTCAGCCATCTGTGAAGCGAGCAGACTATTCTGTATGTTGTCTGCAGCCTCCCTGTTCCATCTATCACTGACCAGCTGGAGAAAAACCAAAAACTATAAGAGAGAAACTTAATAACCGTGACAGAAAATGTTGCTGAAGTAGGGTTGCTATACCAAAGAGAATTTGAGGTGATATCTACTCCACAAAACTTCCAAATCTCAGGAGCCTCTTAAATTCTTTGCAATCACACACCTAGCCATCCTGCTTTCGCTCTGAAGAGGTGCAGCCCTGTTACCACGGACAATGCTGAGCTGGCAGTGCTGTGGGAGAAGTGGTTAGACTGGCAGCCTTGCAGAAGGAGGGGTAAAGCTGAATAAGGTAGCTGGATTGTTTTCATGGAAGGTAAGAGAAGAAAAACATTGGGGATTGCTCCACAGGTAAGGATTTTGGTTCCTGCAGAGCTGGTAGATGTGACTGAATTCCCCATTGATGTCCTATTTGCAAAGTAATTTAGAAACAGAATTTAGTTTCCAAGACCCCTAGAATCTGGTAAAATCAGGTTAAATACAGGCCTCCAGTCTGGGCCAAGTCTCACTGTAAGCGCTTTACACAAGTTCCTTCAAGTTCCCCATCAAAAGTAGAAATGCATTCATCTTAAAGGAGAGCTCTGTGTCACCTGAGGGAGGTAACGTACAGATTAAGGGAAGGAGACAGACATCTAGGGGACAGGGGAAGGGAAAGAAAGCCCTCTTTCTTCCCAATAGCATCAGCTGCCTAATCTTATGTGTTCTGAGCAGCTGCTGAAGGCTGTAAACGTACTACATTGCAACCCCAAGGTTACACTGCAGATAAAGAGAGAGCTACTGAGACCGTTTTCTGCTGAGTAGCTACGTTGGGGCTCCTGTCCTGGTTACTGGACTGGTCTCAGCAAAACCGTTTCTGTATAAGAAGTTGAAACTTCACTTGGTGGCAGGGACGAAACTCCCCTTTGGGAGTTAAAGGGTGGTACTTGTGTGAAAAAAAAATGCAGCCAGTGTGCAAAAAAACCAGGCTGCAAGGTGTGTGCCAGGCCCAGGCCACGCGCTGAAGGGGCAGCTGCCAGCAGACTGGCAGACAAATGCAAAGAATCCTTCTCTTCATCACATAGGTCAAAATGTGGCATTTAAGAAAACCCCAGGAAATGACAAGAGGGAGTATATCCCATCACTAACATTCCCCACCTCCAGCATGCATCAGCAGATAAGAAAAAACCTCCCCTTGCCATCATTATTGTTGGCAAGGAGGGTATTGATGTTGGGGAAGGAGGACAGCTTGCCTCTCTGAACTACTTGCACTAGTCCTGCACATCCTAGACAAGAAAAATAAAGCCCTGTTTTGACTAGCAAAGTGAGCAAGCAGGGCTTAAAAGTTAAACAGAATGAGACAGAGACAAGGAGAGGAGGAAAAACACCGTGGCTGAGAGCAGCACGTGCCCCTCGCTGCACATGTACGCAGCCCTGGTGAACCACGGAAGCCGTGATGTTGAGGCGAGACACGTTCAACCTAGGAAAACAGCTCAGACAAAGGAACTGGAACGACTGTGCAGCTGACAGACAGCATCCTGACTTGTTTCTTCAGCATCTTTCGGAAGCATACAACCCCTGACTGTTGCTGAAATAGCGTTTCAGATGTCTCAGCCACCGGGGAGCCCCCTCGATGGGCCAAGCCTGCAAAAAGTTGTGACGTTGGTATTGACCCTCATGAGACAATTCCCTCCTTTTTTCCTTCCCCCCCCCCC
>Ga0065711_1035122_pt1 | contig 22775 bp, 14 predicted proteins | sample Hoacrofraction12_FD_59098 | JGI IMG/M metagenome (GOLD analysis project Ga0065711, IMG submission 59098) | Hoatzin crop microbial communities from Cojedes, Venezuela - Epithelial fraction 12 v2 (version 2) | ecosystem: Host-associated > Birds > Digestive system > Esophagus > Crop | place... | reverse complement strand
CTAATAAATGCCTACAAATATCTGAAGGGTGGGTGTCAGGAGGATGGGGCCAAGCTCTTTTCAGTAGTGCCCAGCGACAGGACAAGGGGCAATGGGCACAAACTGAAGCACAGGAAGTTCCGTCTATACATGAGGAAGAACTTCTTCCCTCTGAGGGTGACGGAGCACTGGAACAGGCTGCCCAGGGAGGTTGTGGAGTCTCCTTCTCTAGAATTATTCAAGACCCGCCTGGAAGCGGTCCTGTGCATCCTGCTGTAGGTGACCCTGCTTCGGCAGGAGCGTTGGACTAGATGACCCACAGAGGTCCCTTCCAACCCCTACCATTCTGTGATTCTGTGATTCTGTGAATGCAGAAAGAAAAGCCAGATGATGTCCCCAAGCATATGTTCAAGGTACACTCTTCTGGAAACGGAGGAAATTCAGAAAGGTTAATTTGTCCTTCCACAAGACTGGAAACGGCCGATGTGCCCCTGGGATCACAGAGACCCTTCTGCACTTTAGCAGTCTAAGCAGCCCCTTTCAAAACATTTATGGACTGGCAGCCACACAAACCAATTTTAGCTTGTTCAGGCCTTTTAAATGGAAATAAATTCCTCAACCTCCGTTATCAACTGTAGAGCATCCTTTCTTTCCAGCCTACACTTCTTGTAAGTGTATAGCTTGTGTTAAATTGCCCCCTAGAGGAAACAGCACAGATACATCGGACTGAAGAGATGGAAGCCAATTTTAACATTTTCGTCTTTGAAAGAGCAGCAATAACAACGCAGTAATGCCATGCTGTTCTTTCAGTAAATCAGGAAGGAAATCTCATTGTCGGACCAGCTTTTGTTACATTTTTCTTCAAGGGAATAAAAATCATGCATTACCAAATAAAATTATGTTGTATTTTCAAGACAAGGAGGCAAATCTTCTTTGATCGAAGGTACAGTTCTGTTTTTCAGACAGGGAGCTGCACTCTTCACTTGTAATCAGCTTTAAGGAGAGCAGGATGAGGTTTTGATTAGAAATGGATTGCTGCTGATCAGAGTTGACTCTTTCTGTTGTTTCACCCCCATTCAATTCCGAGATGGCACGTTGAAGTTTTAATGTGTCCTCTTACTATGCTTAATTGATAGGCGGCTTTCGCAAAAAGAATGCCCTAGGAAAAAATCTCATTAGCTGCTGCAGCCCTTTGCTCTTGCAACAGGAATTTGATCAGATTTCTCTGAGTTTTCTGTTTTATGAAAAGTAGTCTTTAAATTTGAAATTATGGCTATACCCCTTACATTGACCTTTTCACCCTTACTGAGCCTGTCTACCAATGTCAAAAAGGAAATAATGGCATTATATATGCTAAGGGTAAAATGTGTGTTATCAGTTGTGATAAGGGCCACCTGCTTTCATTAAAAAAGGCAAGTAGCAGATCAAAGCATTTTTGCCTTCTGTAACACCAGCTAGTGAAAATGCAACATGTAAGAGCAAGAAATAGGGTGAATGGAGGCAGAAGAAATAAAGCGGAGAATTCAAATGGCCAGGCATCTGGGGGAAAATTCATCCCTACTGAAAGCTTATTGCTATGAATTTATATCAGAGATTAATTTGGTTCCTTTTTTGGGAAACCACAAAGAGGTATATTGCCACATAAGCTACAGCAATACATGAGTCATAATTATTTATGTGAGGTTAGGAAACCTGTTAATCCCTTAATGCAGTATTCCGCAAAAAAAGAAAAAAGAAAACAAACAATTCTGGTTGCTACAGCTGTCAAGATGTGCAGCCCATGGCTGTTTTACCAAAATAACAGCAGCAACATTATTGCAAATTGCAAATGACCAAACTGAAAAATGACATGAACCTGGAGAACCTAAGGTCTCTGATATAACATAGCAACATAAGAAATTAACTGGCTAACCTTGATACCTTCCCCAGGCACCTGCCCTGCCTCGCTGGTGGATGCCGCTGTTCCCAAGACAGGGAAATCTGAAGCACTACTAATTAGTTATCAAATTGCTGTAAGCTTCCGTATCCAGGTAAGGTGATTCCTCTTTCAATATATCTTAACAGAATGGGCTGAAAGCTCTGGCATTTCAGGAAAAACGTCATGAATGGATTGGATATCCTTTGTACAGGTAAGGAAAATCAGCTGGAATGAGACTGATATAAATTTTAAAAGTATCCTCTGTGTTGAGCGTTATAAATGGAAGTTACAAAGTTAATTAAAATATTTATTTCTATGTGCACATATCAGCCACTTCCCTCAATATTCATGGATGCATCCCAACAGGGTGAACTGACTTGTGTATGTCCAGTTTGCTTACATATTTTACAACCTTATCATCTTCCACCAAGGGTAAGTCATCCTTGCTCCAGACTTTCCTCCTGATCTCTGCGGCCTGGGATTAGTTGCAGCGAAGTTATGCTGTCCCTTTATTGTGAACAAAGACTTGCTCTAAATTGTCCCCCTCCCCCATTTGTCTTTGCAAGGAGAGGAACATATCATCTTGAAACTTAAAACAAAATTCTAAATATAAGTCTAGAGCTCACGGTGTATTCCAAAATAAACTTCTCCTTCATAACTATACCCAATTATTTATAAACGCTTGAGAGAATATGAACAATACGGAAACAGAAACGTAACAAAGAATGTAATGCCGTAAGTCTGGTGCAGAAAAATACGTTATCATCATTCTTATGATGCATGAGAACTGCGTAATAATTTGATGGGTGCATTTCTAGAATTGTATACAGTATCTCTCTGCTGCCTCTACACGTTACAGATAGGGACTGTGTATTATTATAGGGATGAGAAAAATGAGTTAAGGCATACATTTTACAAAGCATTAAAACAGAACCATAATATAAAATCAACGTAAGCTACTGTAGAAAATGCACAGTAGGAGTGTGATCGGTTGAGGCTTACCCGTGACTTTGCTGTAAAGTTATCTCAAGTTTCCACACATGCTAATTTGAGTAAGAACATCATGTTGCAAAAATGGATTTGAGCTTTATTTGAGGCATTTTATTGAACCTTCTCCTTATAGGAACACATTTGTTGGTGCTTACCATTCTGTACTATGAGCACCCTTCAAAATCTTTCACAAAATACTGCATGAAATGCGGCTGGTCCTTTCTGCGTGCTAGAGAGGAAGCAGTTGTAGCACAGCAACTCACTGCCATCCTCCACAATCTCACCAGGTTCTCAGAGATCATTCACTGCACTGACACTTGGCATTCATAGAATCCTCTCAGCTAAGTAACCAGAAGAGCACCATTATCTTCGCAAAGTGAGAAAATAGTGAAACTGTGGGATGGAACATGGGGGATCTGGAGTTATCGTAATGACAGGGAACAGGCTTTGTGAGGTAGAAATCTGCAGAAAATTAGGCTTCAACTGGATGTGATGAAGAATCTCATCTTCTGTTTCTAGCTCCTATTGTTTTCTGTCAGCCTTGAAAATACAGATGTGAGAGGCACATCCATGTGTTTTTGTAGCCTCATGACCACAGCAAGGTGGCCAAAGAGTGGCCCTGGTGCCACCCGTGCACTTCTACCACATCATCACCACCTTGAGGGGTGAGCTGGGCTCGCTTGCTGATCTGACTAGAAACTAATCCTACCGAAGAGAAGACATAGTTGAGGCACGCCTGAAGCAGTGGTAGAGCTGACACTCTAGCAAGTGAGCGGTGACGAGTGAGGTGATGGGAATACACACCGAGATAGCAGGGAGAATAACATCCTGCAATTAGACTGACTTCAGCCCGCCTTGAAATTGCAGGACTGATGTACACAGAGAAAAACAACAGCTCTAAGCACTGAAGTGTTGCACTGCTCTCCTTCAGAGATTATGGGGAAGGATTTCAGTTCGTGAGCCATGGACTCTGCCCTCCACAGCTGCTTCTCATCCACTGGATCTCCCCACTAAGAGGAACTCTCTGAATTACAGCACCATGGGTCCTGCCTTGCTCTGAGCCAAGCACCAGAGTGAAGTTTGGCTGGTTGCTTGAAACAAATACAGATCAATGCAATAACCAGGCATGACAAAAATATATCTGTGAAAAGAAAATGACCTATCCAAGTCAGCTACATGCCAGCCTTTTCCTGACATCCATTTAAGGACTGTACTACTACAGTGAGGGGACACCCTTACAGCAACATGAAATGCAAGCACATGAGAAATGTGAGATCTGAGGTTTGTTGTACATATCATTCCTTTTTTGGATGAGGGTCATACCCAGGGAGGAATCAGCACAGACTGTTCATCAACGACATGAGAGAATGTGTCTTGAAAGGGATGACACATATTTGTTACCACAGTATAGCGGGTCTGCTGTAAATCACACAGACTAACAAACCAGCAGCAGTAGCTCACGAGTGCTGGGCGTTTCTAGATCGGTAGAGTAAATCTCTGTTGATAACAGAGATAAGCCACATTTCATCACTTTCCCCTTCACCAAGGGAAATCAGAAAGAGCAATAACAGGAAATATTCATTTACAGAAACATCTCTGAAACAGATGTTGAAGGACTGATAACAGAAGAAGTTTGCAGAGCATTTTGTGAACAATCCATGGAACTGCACAAGAAACTAACACCTCATAGCTTGCAAACCTATGAATACACTTAGCTTACACAGAAGAAGTGTGAATTAGTAAGTGCATTCTTCTCAACTTCAGCTTACACCCACTGTATTCTCCTGGTGGCAGGAACGTAAATACTGTACTATGATTCTGTGCTATGCTGATGCTACTGGTAGTCTGTCCTTGTCTTTGCATATCTTTGCAGTAAAGTGTGAAATGACCTTGAGACGTTGAAATTTTTCCTGTAAGTCTGTACCAGACTGTGGGCTGTGCAGTTGTCCTCTCATTTTTAGGGCACCTCTGCATTGACAATGATCAGAGTACCATGAGAGGCTCCCTGGATGTCACACATACCTTTCACATTTCTTTATTTCCTTTGTTACCCCTGCAACCAGTTTTGCCCAGGTCTCTGCTTCTTTATCTGACCGTTAGAGAACATCTATAGCCATGGGGTCCCCAGTGCCAGGCCAGTACACTATCTCTTCTCGTCCCATGCCTGTGTTCCTCCATGCTGCATCCGATTTCTCCGCTTCTCAAGGCCCCTGCTGTTGTACCAGGACTGTATTTCTCTACACCACATCAGTGTCTTAGAGTCATAAGTACCTCATTCTACATATGGAATAGCTGCTTGTTACAATATCTATACAGAGCTTTGGTTGTACCACACAGAGATAAACAAATGCAAAACAAATTAACCACAGACAGCTAGTCAATTAGAGAAACTGCTGTCACAGCTATACCAAGTAAAATAAAGCTACAAGTATGTCAAAAAAACCTCAGATGGAGAAAGCCTGACAAACTGCAGCCCTGCTGCCTTGCAGATTCAGTACGAAGCTTTTGGTCTGCTACCCAAGAACGGCAATCCTGTGCTGCAAGGATGAGGCTCTCATTCCTAGATCCATACGTACCAAACCCTGCTACTCTCCTTTTCCTCTGGAAAAAAAAAGAAAAATTGTCCTTCTCTAGCTGAGCAGATCAAGTCACCAGCACTGGAGTTCTTTTCTGAGAGTAACTCACTTGCCCCATGCCTGCTGATACCTTACCCAGTTAGTCCCACCATTTAGAGAATGATTGCGATGGGATCACCACCCATCTCTAGCCGCGCAGAGGCTTTTTGGGCAAGCCAGCGTGTCTTGACATGGACTCTGCTCCCAAGCAGCAGAATGAAAGAAGATCAGATTCTCATTCAGTATTAATCAGCACAGCTTCATTGAGATTAATGACAACAGAACTTATGACAAATGTGAGAACTGTTAAAAATCCTTTTGTTCATGTGCAGCAGGAAATTTTACTTGCAATTCTACCTTTAAAAAAATCACTATTTGAATGCTTTGAATCACATTTGAATCTACAACCACATATGAAGGGCAGTTTTCTGTCTCCCATTCAGCACCCAGGAAGAGAACCATCTGCTGCAGGACCACACAATGGCTTCACCCTCGCTGCCTACACGTTCACTGAGCACACTTCCAGCATCTCTGAACTCCTCACGGGACTCCTCAGTGCCTCACACAGCTCTAAGGAAGTAAGGAGGAGGTGGATGGGGGGTTTTGAACAACCCTCCACAACCTAATTCTTTGACATTTGGGATTTGGAACCCCAGGTTTTCTGTTTTGATTCAGGTATATAAAAAATCATTTAAAATGTTCAGCTAAAATGGCAAAATGTGTGCCAACTTGCGACTGTTTCTGCCCTGAGATGACTCACCTCTTTCCTTCCCACAGTGCCCCAGTTATCATTGTTTTGCCAAAGCAGAAATTATCCACTCCGTTTAATAATTGTGTCATGTCTAGGCATGTTAATTAATAACTCTGAGCTGCTATTACCAGCTCAACAGCCTAACACAACAGCCCAAACTGCAGGGTCTATCTGTTGGGTTTCTCGATTTGCTTACCTTCAGAGCACTGCACGAGGATGCTGGAGGTACGTGGCTCACGTCCATTCATATTAGAAGTCAATATTAATCTTTAATTATCCCATTAAACAACTTGATCTCTCTAAACAATAATGGTATGGTGGCCTCAAAATTGTACCTACTTAATGTCAAGACCAAATTATTTTAAGTTGTAGCCTCACTCTTAAGCTGTAGCTTCACAAAGTGACTGTGAGACCAGGCACGATTTTATAGTGCTTGCAGCAATATCTGACTGAGAAATGCAAGCACTTTCATATTTTTGTTTCTGAAGTGCTGCTTTGGCAACCAGGGCTAACATTGGTATGTTGGGGTCACCAATGACTAAGCAACCAGACTGAGTTTATCTCTGCACCTAGATATTAGGGGCATAGTGTGGAAAACGGTATCTTTCTCTAGGCAGTGAAATCTTAAGTTATTTTCTGTGTCAAGACTTCTACGTTAGAAGAGGGATAATCGTCCTTGCTCCCTTTTCAGACCACGTGGAAAAGGCTTGGACCAGAGACTTTTTGAAGTAGAAGACTCCTCGGATTGGGATGAAGATATGGAAGACTGTATAATAATAGTAGTATTGAATGACAGACTAACAGAGCCCCAGAAAAAGAGAATAAGGCTTAAAGGAGTAAGGGTTACCTCCCCACCCCATCCACTCGCTCTCACTTCAGATTAATAGCCACTAAAGTATGACACCGATACATTTATACAGCTAATGGCAAGTCTAGGGAGGACTACTTTGTGTGAACAAGCTCCAAGGCTTGGCTGCCTTAATAAAAGCACCCTCCTACCCACAGAGGAGATCTCCCCTTTGCAAACATCTTCTGCTACCTGGGACCTCACTGCACATGCTGGGGACTGGCTGATTCCTCTACACAAGCAGCAGACCGCTGGCTGCCAGAGAAGACCTGGCAGGCACTGCCGGCTCTCTGGTAACTGGCCTGAGAACGGACTTACTGCAGGTAAGTCAGCAAAGACAGATTAAGAGCCCTGCCGTGGGAAACTTGCAGGCCAGGTTAAAAACATAACTGAATTGATTTGATAGGAGAATATTTTTTTACAAATGTTTTATTTTTCTGTCAAACAGAAACACCTAACCTTTCCAAGTATATTTTAAGGTTGCAATAATGATATCTATAAAAAAAGTTATAAACTGTAATGCATTGTAATGTATGCTAATTGTTCAGTGAACTTGATAAGTATCGAAGTGAAAATGCCTGGCATTTGAAAGATAACAGGGATTAAACACCATGCACTAAAATCCTTCTGGCATTAAAAATTGTGTTATCTATGTTATGGATCTACCGAAGTTAATAGCAGTTCTGGCTGAGTAACAACTGAGTAAAGATTGTAGCCATAATTGTTTACATCCAAAATTTTAATCTTCGCTATTTCTGATGGTAACGGAGGATGACAGAAAGCCTTTTACATGCACTTTGAATGCTGAATACCCCATTAAGAGCAACAAAATATTTTAACGATGAAATAAAACAACAAAAAAAAATCATAGTAAGTTTGGCATCTTCAATATTGCCTATTCTGGAGTAACTGCTAAAACTGAAGTTTCTCTGAATAACCTCAGACTGACAGCAGAAACTTACTTAATCAAGCACCTCTCCCTTATCTTCTGAATGGGTAAAGTAAATGTTATGATAGGCAATAAAGGCAATTTAAATTATACTCCATATTCTTTGTACTGCTCTGGGTGCTTGGGGAGCTGAAATTGTCTACAGTCCCCATCAGAAAACCCTAACATTGTCCATGGGGAGATCTTGGGTGATAGTTTCATCCCATATTGTCTCCCTCACAGCACTGGCACAGAGTGGGGCAGTGAGGAAAGACAGAGGAGCTGCCAGTTCACACCAAATGCTACCAACCAACACAAGGTCTTTGTGAAGCAGTAACCTAAAATGAGCTGGATATACATCATATAGCACAACCTTACATAGCATACATTCATAATGCATATATATATATACATATATATACACATGTAGATACACATAGATACACGTATGCAGGAAAAGGTATGTATTTTGCAGTATATAAATATATGACAATACACTGTATATAATATAGCATAAACTATACACTATATTATAGAATCATAGAATCATAGAACCATAGGTTGGAAAAGACCTCTAAGATCATCGAGTCCATCCATCCACCCAACACCACCATTCCTACTAAACCATATCCTGAAGTGCCACATCTACACGTTTTTTAAATACCTTCAGGGATGGTGACTCCACCACCTCCCTGGACAGCCTGTTCCAATGCCTGAGCACTCTTTCAGTAAAGAAATCTTTCCTAATATCTAATCTAAACCTCCCCTGATGCAACTTGAGGCCGTATGATTATTATTGTTATTATGTCAATCAGTGTAATGAGAGGTCTGAATCCTGACCTCAGTATAAAAACAGTCCAGGTTTCTTTGACTGCCTACAACACTCCACCACTTGTTATCCTTTGAAGCCATTTTCTTGGGTGAGTCTATTAAAAAAGACGCAAAAATTTACAAATCTTTATTATACATTGCCCCCAAATCAATGTCATTCTCTTTTTCTACCCACTATTAAATTTATTTTTCAGACTTGCTTTTATTCTTAGAACAATGATCTTTATCAAGGCAGCTCTGCTGGGTTCCATGGAAATGCACTAAGCACATTGCAAAACCAAGATCTGCGCCTCTTCTCCGAGCTTCATGAGCCAACTTTGTAACTTTGCATGAACAACCTGACCAGTCATCCCGCATGCTCTGTGTTCATTAGAGACCAGTACTGCGTATTACTCAGCATGGGACTGCATGTTGTATTTGAATTGGTTTTTTTGAAGTTGATGAGCATCTGTCATGCCAGTAAGTTCCACTTGTAGGTGCTTTTCTCGTATGAAAATCAAATCTTTGATGCATTTTTAAAATTTGAATTACAACATTATACATATTCTTCTTACGACAGATACACATGAATGGTGTACAACTACACCAACAGTTAAAAAATTTTTACTTCGACAAATTTTTAACTAACAAACAGCCACATTTTAAAGCCCTTTTTTTGACTTCTCAATATCCAAATCTATTCGTTTTCTTGTTGAAGACAGATTATAAAAGCACTAGAATCCTTACAGGGTGAGGATCTGGATAGAATAAGTGGCCAAGAAGATTAAATACCACCCCATTGTATAGTCCTACTTTTCAAGATAAATTTCTGCTCAGCAGCATTTTGGGCATGCTCCATTCAGAATTTCAGGAGCTTTTCAGGCACTTTTTGTTTGCTGGTGATCATCTGCAGCAGATGGCTAGACCACTGCCTCTTACTTTTCAGATTATATGTGCTCTCTCAAATTATTCTGTTGCCTTCATTCTGGTATTTCTCAGTGACGTAAGTTTTGATAAAAGGTCTAGTAAAGTCAGCTGAAGAACTTCTGATGTCAGTAGATGCTGGAGTTAACACATTTGTAAACTGGAATACTTCTATGTCTTCTTTTTCTGTCCCGTTCTCTTACTACACAAATAACAGGAATCAAATTTTCATTCCATTAATGAGAACTATTGTTGAAGGTTTTGCCCATAGCCCTTGCTTCGCAATCTGCTGTTTAGTTCTTCTTGCTGATTTTCCTCCTTGAATCACTCCTTAAATGTCTGTACAGACAGTCAAATACACTAATACTCCGCATTCTTTGCATATTGTCTCAAAACAGTCCATCCTTGGTTATCTTTGCCCGCTGGATGGTTTCCTTGCTATTTGAGGGAAGCTGCTCTGTCACTAACCATGGTAGGTTTCTCTGGGCAGGCAGCCATGGAAGAGTCTGGAATTAAATTTTACCCATGTTTTTGAGTGTGAGATGAGATTCAGGACTTCTCCCTCTCAAGATCTAGCTTCAGGACCTTTTTAAGCTACCACCCACCAATGCTATAAGCAAAACATTTTTGTTGTTTTACTTTCAAATATGACTCAAACAAACATTTTTAGTGTTCAGCATTTCACAAGTTTTCTCATTGGCAATTGTTTCCTGTACTGTTTGAACCCACCCAAACCTGAAGCCTAACTGTGGAGAACGGTTTAACTCTTCATTGCTGCAGCTCAGTTGACCGATGGCAGTTACTGAGTATGAGCTGTCGCGACTGGCTGTCCCCGGACAGCACTGCCTCCGGGCCCGCAGGACTCTGCCCCGGCGCGGCAGCACGCCCTGTGCACCAGGAGCCGCCTGCACGCAGTGCAAGGTTTTCCATGTAGCGAGGGGAAAAGCTTCCACGCAGCATTTGTGGTTGTAATGCTGGTTTATTTTCTTCTCCTTACACCTCAATGGTGTCGTAAAGCAGGAGCTGATGTGGAAACGGTTGCATCCACAGTGGCTGTGTATTGTATCCAGTCATTACACAGATCTGCTGGCTGTGCTAGTCCACGCAACGGACCTGACACGGCAGTTTCAGTATGACTGTATCCACTGTTTCACTTGCAGATAGAACGTGAGATGAATTTCATTTCCATTTGAGACCCTTAGCGTAACTGAAGATAAAAAGTCTACTACAAAAAAGAGATTAAAAGTTACTAAAATTCTTTCTTAGTTGTCCTAATGCAGTGGAACCAAAATGAAGAAAACCCAGCAAAAATTTATTTGCTTTCTCAAAATAACAGGGCTTATGCGGTTGTTCTGGACGGCTGATCTTTCCTAGGTACCTGTTAACTCAATGACCAATTCTGACCAAACCTGACAGAGGCTTATGAGCCCCTGTTAAGTTCCTGCAAGTTTTCCTGGACTTTCCACTCAAAGGAAAGAGACTGTAGTCATCCTTCCCTGAAGAAAATGCAAGCGTTATGCAGCCTTTCAATCTGCAGTGCAGCCACTCGTCAGTCACTCCGCAACACGCCTCCAAGCCAGCCAGAGCACCTCACACCTCTCTCGGACACCACAAATGAGTGGGAAACGGGTTTATTTGCCATGGAGGAGGGGATGTATGGGCCTTACAATGCAATTGTAAGTAAACAAAAATGGACAGAACTAAATAGAAATAGATAATAAATAATTAGAAATAATAATTGAAATAATTAATTACAAGAATTCCTCATAGACAGCCAGATTCATAACCAGCATACAACATATTTTCAAATTCTACTACTTTCTATGAGTTCCTCCTCCTGTCTAAACTTTGTCAAACACAAGAAGGAGCATTTGGGGGAGGGGAATCCTATAGCAGAGTCACTAACATTACAAATGGATTTCTTGTGTTTTAATAATCACTCTTGACCCTTATTCGAGGAACAATTTCCTGGTGCTGGCAGAAGGGGTCTTCTATAGAGCAGCCAGTCTCTTCAATATGGCTCATTAACAGAGCTAGAAGTCAGCTTTTATGATCATCATTTCAGAAACATCCATACTTATAAATCATTTGTTATTTCTGCGGAGAAGATGGTGCTTGGAAATTAAATGAGAACCTTGACCCAAAAGAATCTGTCACTACTCCATTTGTTTCAGGCAAAACGTGCATTTTTAAATCAGATTTCTTTGGAGAGGCAACTGATAACAGAAAATACAGTTAGACTCAATATTTTTCTAAGAATTTACTTTATAGACACTTTATCTGCTTTTAATCTTTTCAAACCATACTCAACTATCTGCTTTATAAAGTAGTCAGCTGTGAGTTTATGGATCTGCTGGGCCATAAAATAAAAAAGTGATGTCATGAAGATAAGATGCAATGCAAGTGTCCACACCACATACTCACATGCCTTTAAAACTAGCACTCACAATCGTTCTTATTTCAGTGCTTCACACATCTGCTTCTGCAGATTTTCCCCCAGCGCGCTGTCAAGTAATTTGCTGTACTAGATGATGCTGATCCTTCTTCTTTTCCTTGCTTTCAGCATCCCAAACCAAAAATGTGGTGGAAGAGAGACATCACAGAAGCACAGAATGTTTGGGGTTGGAAGGGACCTCTGTGGGTCACCTAGTCCAACCCCCCTGCCGAAGCAGGGTCACCCAGAGCAGGCTGCACAGTCAGACCTCTCCGCCACAGGGACAGATGTTTAAGAAATTGGTGGTGAAACTCCTACTGATCAAAAGAAGCGTGGGCTAAGAAGAAGGGGTAAGAAGTGTGGGGGAAGATGACCAAGCGCACCTGGACAGTCTCACGTAGGCGACTCTGCCACCCCCTGTGGGAGGCTGCCAGGCCTCCCTCCTCCCACCCAGCTCCTTACTCCGCTGCCTTACATTTTCTTTGTCACACTGGAAACAGAGACTAGAACAGCCTTTACCGGGAAGGGACTGCTAAGTGAACATCAAAAGTGCATCCCATTTACACAAACACGGGATGGAAAAACACCTTGCAGAAAGAATGTGAAGAGGCTGAAAGTGCAGTTAAAATTTGTTTCCCAGTGGAAAAGCTTTAGACCTTACCAAGTAACTCCCTCCGAGCGAAGGAAATGTAAGCATTTAAACTGAGATAATTAGCACAGTGGACTTCAGGGTTTGTACATTTATATTTCCTTTTAAAAAATAATTACTTTTTTTTTAATTAGCACTTTAAAATGTACAGAAAATTCTGTTTTACAAGGCTAGATTTTCACTTGCTGTGCTGGACGCTGTAAAAAGCTGTGAAAACTTTTCTGAGTGATCATGTGAGACTTTGATCCCAACAGCTGAGAGGCCCTTGGGTAAGCTTAAAATACATTTATTCTTGTGTGACTAGAGTGTGCAAAGCATTGATAGCATAACACACCAGGCACACAAGAACAAGTAGGTAACGGAAACTTAGGTGAATGGAGCATCGACATGCTCCTTCAAAACATGAGAGTGTTGGCAAGCATACCAACTTTAAATCTCATTCCCTCTTTCTGTAGTTCTTCCTAGTGAATTTGCTACAGTGTACAAAGTACATAGTCTCTGTTTCCACAAGATAACGCACTTGAAATCCCCAAAAGTAGTCTGTAGTCCCTGAGCTTTCATTTCAATTCTGGCTACAAGGACATATGAGCTCTGGTTTTACTTCATTGAGATCAAGGATTACATTCAATTTTTTCTTCATACACGTTGTTTTGGAGAAAGCATCAAACCAAGACCACATTTCCTACATATGGCCTATAACTACGTGGTCTATAAATGCTTATAAATGCATAGTGATTGTTGCATTACCAAAGCATGTACAAAGGAGTAGCTGCAATTCTGTGTTGTTCCATCAAGAACTTCCTTTGACAAGTGCTGTAACTCATTTAGAAGTAAGGTGGGAGTGCCCTCTTGTGTTTACAGAAAAATTATCTTGATGGTCATCCCATTCGAAACAAAGTGGGGAAAACTTACCCACTCCTGTATCAAGCATGGGTCTCCCAGACTGCCTGTGGGTCGGGTGTGCACATCTGATCAGTGTTGCGTAACAGATTGCTCATGAGTTCAAACAAGTTTTCAACCTCTTGCCCTGTCGCACAGCATCCTAAGGCACGTTTCTGCTTCACCAGCTCTTCTACCGCAACCTCCCAAAACCTCTTGCTGTGTGCAGGCAAACAGCCCCGTCCTGCGCAGGCTGTGGAGGAACACGGGCCACAGCCACAGGCTGCCGCTCCACACGCTCTTCACCCCCCCGCGCCTGCGAGGTGAGTCTCGCCTCCTCTGCAGAAACGTGGGTATGAAGTAAGAACAAGTTATTGCAGATCCTAGCATGGTCTGTGGTAACTCGAAGTGGGGAGACAGGAGGAGAGGGGTGTATTGAGCTGGACCCACAGGACTCCTGGAAGGAGAGGACGTGTCATTTCTTAGTCTGCTTCTGCCTATAACTAGCCTGGTGTGCTGGGTAAGCTTTTTGAATGATTGGACAGTCCTAGCATAATATGTACTCATTTAGGCTAGAGCTATCTTGTTTTATCCCTTACTTGCATGTAAGAGACAAACCCTCAAATCAGTGTCACAAACTCCCACTGTAGTCCATGGAAACTACTTAAACATGCCAATAAACTGCAAGATCTTCAAGAGAGATGAAACATCTCAATTAACATTTCCTGAAGTGAGATCTACTCCTCTCTTCATATCTACTTATGCAAGAGTAAGCACATGCTTCTGTAACCCAAATAGAGAAAGAATAATAAAGAAAAATTGACAAAATGTGACAAAACACTTGTTTTAAATGCTGTGTTGGCACAACCAACTAGCATAATTTCAAGCAGATTATCTGATACGATAGAATAAAGTAGCACTGATGAGCTTCCTTCTTCAATAGTACTCATAAAGTTTCTTTTTTGTTTTAACAAAATAGAACACCACCATCAAAGGATTTTTCTAGTTCAGGTGATACAACTTAGAGCACACTATGGTAGCTTCTGAAATTCTCTTAGCTTTTCCATTGTTTTAGAGGAGTAGAGAATGGCTCCACAGCTCCTGTTGAATTCAGCAGAAAGGCCGTATCATGCCAAGTCTATAGATCAGTAACATTTGTATCACCTGGCTCTGTAGCCAATACATCAATAAGAACTCTTGGTGGACTCTTTCCTCGCATGGGTGCAATGTCAGGAATGCCAGATGGGCTAAGTGGGATGCCCACAGCTAGAAGAGGCCATGTCAAGACTAAAAGACTTAAGGCATCTACAAAAAACCTGGGATTGTATCTCCTGTAGACAGTCTAGCAGGAGATGAATATGAAAAAGCAGGTAGGTGCTCCTGCCACTGGTACCAAGCGTCCATGCACTGTGGTGCAGAGTCCTTGACAAGGAAGGAAATTCATTATCTGGTAGGGATACAATCCCTCCAAGAAAGACAGCAATACTCAACATGTCTGTACGCACCCAGCCCTTTTCATCATGGACATAAGCCCGGTGCAGGCAACTGGCACGAGCCACAGCCTCAGAAAAGCTCTGGCAATGGTGCCAGCTCCTGCGGCAACAGTCAGCTGCACTATAGCAAGTGTTAGCGGTTTGCCCGGTGCATGCAGCTGCCAGGGCCGCTGCCCAGCCTCTCCACTCGTCTGGCATCCCGACCTTCCCCATGTGACAACAGGCTGCCCATAGGCAGTGGGCTGCTTGCCTCTCCCGTAGACCGGGCAAGGGCCAGACCTGTTTCATGGATTACACAACACCACAGGCTTCCACCTAGGAACCGCTCCAGACGAGGCTGAGGTCAGCTGCACTGCCCTGGTGGCCTGCTCTCAGACCTGATGGCCAGCCTCTCTGAAAACTCCCCCAGCATTGTTTTTTGAGAAGGAATAGAGAATCTCAGCAAGTGCATCTCCTGGTCACCCATTCCTGGCTCCCAAAAGGGCCCGCCTCAGGGGTCCCAGAGGATGCTGGTGGGAGTGCACCCTGAGACTCCGGCAGCAACGGGAGATCCAGACGCGCCAGGAGATGCACGTCTGTAGTAAGCCCCCAGCTGAAGCTTTATGTCGCAGCTTCTCTGCTCTGCCGGGGCCCTGTGTTCAGAAGCACTGCGTGCTCGCTGCCTCTGGCAGGGCAATGCCTTCTCATCACAGGAACCACGTAAACAAATCTCCTCCGCCTGTCAGCTGCATGTTCTGTAGGCAAGCAGAGAAGGTTCCCAGCGCTGACAAGGAGTGGCAGCCTTGTCCCATACTTTCCGTACACAGCATATGTTAAACCGAGGGTCAGAAAACAGGATGGCCTTTTCTTACTCAGCTGTGTGCTGCTGGCCAGGCAGAGAACATGCAGCTTCTGAAATGCTCAAGTCTTTCCCCCTGTTGCCCGGAGAGCCTGGGTGAGCTCCTTTCAGTTTTGGAAAATATCCAAGAGAGCACAACCAGGCAAAGCAGGTTAAAGTGTAGGAGGGCCTTCAGCAGGAGGCACCTTGTCTGAGCACCTCCATCGTAATGAAGAACGCAGCCCCACCAGCACCAGGAGCTCAGCTACCAGCTCCAGTCAGGAGCATCAGGACAGGGAGTGTGCTTGTGTACATGGTGACAATTTGCAATGCTGTGAGTTCCCTCCTAGGAAGTCAGCAACACACTAGTTTACCTTTTCTTCAAGTTTACAATTTATTTACACAACTGTAATGGATGATTTGTGGGTTTTAAGAATATTATCACGGTTATAGGATTAACTATGCTGCCATCCTCTTTCTGTTCTTTAGAAACAGAGTACCCCATCTTCAAAAAACAGACACACTAATCTTACTTATCCTAGGGCAGAGCATCACAATTTCCTTGCTCTTTAGTAGGGCCAGCTATAAGCTGTACTGCTCTGAATATCAGCAGCTGTCTGTCTAATTTAATGGTATTTAGATAGATATTTCTTCCTTACAGTACAAGAGTAAATAGCAGCACACAGTAGAAGAACAGACCTCTTAAACCTCAAGTATTGTTTATTTTAATGGTAGAATTCTTGCATTGAGGCATGGTTAAATACACTGCATTTTGGAGGGACCAAGGGTGAGGTTTCACATCATATTTATAGCTGCCTAAGTATTAACTGCTGTCTGGGGACATCACCCTGCTCAACTCATCCCCAGTCCAGAGTGCGTGCTCCCACCCCTCCCCTTCTGTTAAGTCTAGTGGTTAGGTGGTCACAGTGTGAGTCAGTTTAAGTGGCTGACTTGCTAGAAAACTAAGCTGAAAAAAAAAAAAGTTTTCTACTGCACCAGGTAGTTGCTGGTAGCAGCATGATGATTATCAGCCTGCAGCAGTGACAGGGGAGGAGGGAAGAACGAGGTCATCAGTTTCAGCAGCTGCTCGTAAGTTCTACTTAACTGTAAAGTTAAAACACACCTATAGAAAGTGCTGCTTGATCTCTCCCTGTATGAGAACAGAGCCACTAAGAGCACGATACACTCACAAAGCCTGCTAGCACGCTATTCTGTCCTTGTGGTTTTTTGAGAACGAGACACCTTGGAAACAAAATTCTGCAATGAAAGATTCGAGAAATACCTGTGTCTACATAAGTCTCGCAGAAGGAAAGACTTAGGCACCATCCAAAGTGAAGCCTTGATGCAAAATTAAATCTATTAACATTAAAATAGTAGTACTGTAGATAATGCAGTTACATTTTCCTACATCTTTACTATTTAAAAAAAATAAATTTGTGTTTTAACACACATACTATGAGTATGCGTATTTTATTTTCTTACTTCATCAATTAAACATTCCAAGCAGTTAAAGAACTTTCTTACCCAGAGATCTGTACTTATCACATCCAGATTCAATTTCAGATATTGGAATGCAGTTTTACAACTTCTATTTTGTTGTAATAGTTCACATGATACTTGGTTTTAGAAAGAGCAATTTGAGTACGTGATGGTTTTCCTGATTCTGTATAGGGTGTTATTACAGGATATCTCAATTTTAAGCAAGCCTCTGAAAGATGGGAATATTAAGACCAGTTTTGGTTAAAAAAACAAATAGCTCAGCAGCCTTGCCTTCTCTAAGAACCAGAGGCAGCCTCTTGTTAAGGAATGTGAAGTTATATTTCCTATTTAAAAGTGAGTTTGACACTCAGTTTGTGAAGGCTGTATAAATATGACAGAAAACCCTTTTTTTCCCTATTCCTTGTTAATGAATGAAGTGACTGCAAGTTATATTAATTAACAGCTGGGTCCTACAACTATGAGAAGAGTATTAAACAGCAGGTTGCTCTTCGCCCATCTTTCCACATACTTCCCTTTCAATTCTTTCACTTCATCCGAGCCTGTTCATCTCATCTCTTAAGAGGGAGCAAAAGCCAGTAAGATAAGCAGCAACTACATAGCAATGAAATGAAGCATATTATTTTTCAGTAATATGCAGTTTATGCAGAACAACGTAGAAGAGATTTGAACACTGAGAGAAAGATGATTTTCCCAAGCACTAACAAAGCTCAGACTGAAATTTCCCTGAAGGATTTTTGGGCATACTGAAATGGTGCTGTAGTTCAAGCTAACAAATGCTTCTGTTAAACAACAAAATAGTTACAATTGTGTAGTCCTGGAGACAGCACACAGACTTACCTTGGTAAACAGAGGAAAAAGTTGCTAATTTAACCTAAAACTATTAATTAGTTTGGCTGTCTTAATACTCCAGCTTTATTGCTTCTTTTAAGTAACTGTGCAGATGGTTTGAGGTTTTTATCTTGTATAAAGCTTAGTTATGCTTGACCACTAATTTTAGCTGTATATAAACTGATTAGATTATGACGATAAACTAAAAGTGTCAGTATGAGCAACCATTGCACATTTGGTACTCTGTCTTCGCAGCAGAAAACCCAAATATCCACCACAGCTGTACTCAACTTCAGAAAAGGGAGATACCTGAAAACGAAGATGCTTGTTAAAAACAAAACTAACAGGAACATTTATGCACATTAAATCCTCGCAAGTGGTATGAAGACAAACTGAGAACACTATCTTGAAGGCACAAAATCACCATTCAAGAAAGACTTGAAAAAGGGCAAAAGGAAGCCCACAACAGTACATGCCAGTATAACAGTGTTTAGTCTATCAAAACCAACAACATATCCCTTTTCATATTCATGAGGCGCAGGAATCCTGTTCAGAGATAATTAGGCCATGCAATGGCATAAATTCTTGCTCCTGTGTTCAGTGGGGAAGATCTGGGGAAATTCCCCACACCACACCACTTTTGAGGCATTCATAAGAGAAGTTGCTTCAAACTTCTGGAAGATGCTGCAGTTTCAAGAGGATCAGATGCTGCTCTAAAGAAACCCAGTGAAACATGTGAACTGCTAACTGTGGTGCGTGAGCTCTCACTTGAAATTCCTCTGCTGCTAAAGAAGGGCAAGAAGCAGACAGGATCATAATGTTTTGGAAAGGTTCTAGGGACATCCAGGAAACTACAGCCCACTAAGCCTGACATCTGTACCAGGCAAGTAAGTAAAAACTTCACATAAAATGTAGAATTAGTGTGCATCTGGATAAATATGATCTGTAAGGCAAAGGTCAGAACACTTGGTAAACTCACTTCATGCTTCTCCTCAGCAAGCATGTGACAACGTGATCTGGTGCGCGGATTTGTGGTGGTGCAACACCCCCCACACCCACCCCCCCCCGGCAATCCCAGAACCAGCCAACATTGTACTCTTGCTTCTACTTCAAGAGCAGGTAGTTGGCACTGCTGGCCGTTTTTCTTGCCTTTGAACGAGAGCAGTGAGCTGGGACAATCAGGCACTCCCTGACTGTACCTGAAACCTCTGCTACTCCTTTGGTAAAGGATAAAACTGCATGGTCTGAGGAACACCAAAATTACTCTATTGTCGGCAAGAACTGCTTCACGTGGCCAGGATGGAAACTTACTGACAAAGTCAATCATCTTGAGACCCTGTAAACAGCGGTCCCAAGTGAGGCCCTCTGAGTTTTCCTGGACTGCAGTGGGCTGTGACCAGCATCTCCCTCTGCATGGGACGCCTCTCACAGCACTCCAAACTTTGAAGTTCAAGGTTACCTGGACTGAACTCACTTCTTGAGGCTCGGGTTCACCCATTGAGAAAATCATCTGAAGAGAGTATTTCACTGAACTCAAGGGGAATTTTAACAGGTACTATTATCTATTAATTGTGTGTGTGTGCAAACTCAAAGCATAATATCCTATTACTGTGATTGTAGTAGTGAATTCTTTTTAATAACTCTGTAGACGCCAAGTAAATCAGTGATTAACTGCTCCTAAATTTCTGTGATTCTCTCTCTCTCACTGTGAACACACCTTGAATTGCTGCTAGACATATCCCTTAGACAGGAACCGTTGTGGTCTGAGGCTAAGTCTGGATCCAGCTGCACCCAGGCTCCTCTCTGAGAAGGATTTTAGAAAGCAAGGGGGTCCATTCCAAACCTCGTGACTCAGCAGGAGGTCTCCCTTACCCCTTACATCTTTCTTCAATCTCTGTATAAATCATCTACTTCAAACCTACCTTGATTTTGTTCTCCATTCATTTCATAAGTAATAAAGTGAATCTAAGCAGACATGGGATAAGAGGTAAACGATAGGAAACAGAAGGTAGAAGTAAATGGTTCATTTTCACAGTGGCAGAAAACTACCACAGAAATCTGCATGACCTGTACTGGTGAACTTGCTGAATTGATCTGAAAATGGTGCTATGCAGAGAGGTGAAAAAAATTAGTAATCATTCTTTGCTGATTCATAAATAGCTGCAGGAGTCTAACAAACTGAGTGGGTGGAACAGCAACACATGAAATTCAACACAGATCAATATAAAGCACCGCTCATTGAGAAAAGCAACCACAAATGCAAATGCAACACGATGGGCTCTGACCTTTATTCCTTAGATGTGAGATCCTGCAGTTCTGTGGAAACGTCAGCTCCATGCACAGTGATGGACAACAATAGAAACCAAAGTTTAGGAAGTGCTAGGGAACCAGGAACAAAATGAAGAACATTATCACGCCTCAGCATAAGCCCATGTTGTACCTGCTTCTTGAATACAGTGTATACTGGGGACTCCCATCTCAGAAAAACAAGAAAAAGTTTGGAGAAGAGCAACGGGAGTAAGGTCAAAGGTAGGAACTGGCTCCCGTGTGAGGAATGACTACATGAATGAGGTTTCTTCAGCTTGAAGAAGAGAGTGGAGGGCGGCGGGGGCTTAATGAGGGGATGATCGCAGAGGGATGGACTGCCCAACACTTCTTCTAAAACTGTGCAATGAGCTAACAGAGAGCAGGCACAAAGCAAACTAAAGGAGGTGCATTTTTCTGTAATGTGAATGAAGCTGTGGTATTCTGCCATTGCTATTGTGGATGCTAAAATTTTATAAAGGCTCTGGGGAAGACTGGACAAATTTATGGGTAGTGAATTAATGCAGGGTTTTTACATTCACACACACTCAAAACCCCCACCCTCTATGAGGTCTCTGAATTTTATATTGCCAGAGGCTGGGAAAATCTTCAGGGAAGGATCCCTACATGTTTGTTCTATCCCTATTCCCCTGCCTAGGCACTTACTTTTGGCTACAAGTGGAGGCAGGATACAGGGGGGGCAAACCTCTGGTCTGATGCTGTACAGCTGTTCTAATGTTTTTGTGGTTTCATTTATCACAAAAATGTGCTCGTCCTTCTCTGAAACTAAAGTGACTAAAAATTCAGAGAGGGAGAGTTGAGAAGAATTCTGGTCTCTGTAAAACATTAAAAATAGGGCAAAAATCTTAAGCTAAATGAAATTGTTTCCCAAGTCATGCATTTTATGATGCATAATGTAAAGCATGGCACTCAGCTCAGGATTTTACAATTAGTACTATCTGTTCTGAGAAGGAAGAAATTAAAGCTGCATACAATAGACTTCCTGCTGGGAAGGTGAGAGAGGAGGGGAACTCAGCATCCGAAAGGATGCACTGGTAACAACCCCAAACCAAACCAAGAGATGTGAGTCATCAAAGCTATTGGAGAAAATCCAGGAAGCCAGTCTTAAAATAGGAACAGAAGGGAAGTGTAGGGGGGAGACAGAAATAAAGAGAAAGAACAAGAAGAGAAAGAAATCATTGAAAACAAGAAAAGAGAACTTGGAGAGAGTTCCCTGGAGCTGAAAAGCCCTGGAGGTAGCCACATCACCAGCCTTTCGGGCCGGCACATATCTGTGCAGACCTCAGAAGAGGCGATCCAGTACACCCTCAGTAGCTCATAACCAGCACTCCCTTCCGCCAGTGCTTACACTGTGCAAAAATGTGCAGCTGTCTGGTGAGCTAAATTCAGAAGCGATTCATCTATAAAATAACACTTTACAGCAACCAGGTTTATGGTTCAGACCAGGCTTAGCATCTCTCTGGGGAGTAGAGTTTGAGGATCAGGTGTCGCTCTTCACCCTCATCCAGACACCTGGGACATAGGTTATAGATGAGCAAGACTGAAGGAAGCAAGACTGAAAGGCAGCTAAGAAGGAACCTTACTTTTAAATATCTGCAGTTGTGGTGTATGTTTTTATTTTGTTTTGGTTAACTTTTTTCAGCTTTGTAATTGTTATCTACCCACAACAAACACATACTTCACTTGACCCACAAGCTTGCCCCATGCTAGCAGACTTCGGTCATGCTGAGAAATATGAGGCACATTTATCTGGGGATAAAGTTTGCATACAATGTGCATTCAGGCACTGCTAGTAAACCTGAACCCTACAATCTAAGAGATAGATTAAGAGTTTCTACTGCCAATTTACAAAAGCTAGTGTGGTGTAACATTGCAAGGTGCAAGGCTCCCTGCAGTAAGTGCACGGCTGTGTTTCTCCTGCAAAGCTCACAACGGAGAGCAGTACCCCGCAGCCTTGGACAGGCCCTTAGTCACCTCTTTATTTATAGCCTTCTTATTATCTAATGCACACTAAAATAGTACTTGCTTATGCTTTATGTAATGTGCTTTGGGCTTAAATTATGAGCCTATCTTCCCCCCCCCCCCCCC
>Ga0065711_1035121_pt1 | contig 22776 bp, 14 predicted proteins | sample Hoacrofraction12_FD_59098 | JGI IMG/M metagenome (GOLD analysis project Ga0065711, IMG submission 59098) | Hoatzin crop microbial communities from Cojedes, Venezuela - Epithelial fraction 12 v2 (version 2) | ecosystem: Host-associated > Birds > Digestive system > Esophagus > Crop | place... | reverse complement strand
AGTTATCCCATATAATTGATGAGTTATGAAGAGTTGTACTGTGCTACTCATATTTTCATTCAGAATAGGATAGAATAGAATAGAATAGAATAGAATAGAATAGAATAGAATAGAATAGAATAGAATAGAACAGAACAGAAAAGAATGGAATAGAATAGACTATTTCAGTTGGAAGGGACATACAATGGTCATCCCCCAGATGGCTTTCTGCAGGGCTGCTCTCCAGCCACTTGTCTCCCAGTTTATACTTGTGCCCAGCATTACTCCATCCTAGGTACAGGATCTGGCATTTTGACTTATTAAATTTCATCCTGTTAACAGCACAATGCTCCAATCTATCTAGATCCCTCTGCAAGGCCTCGTGTCCCTCAAGAGAGTCCACAGCACCTCCCAGTTTGATATCATCAGCAGACTTGCTAATGGTGCATTCAACTCCTGCATCCAGAATGTTGATAAATATATTGAATAGGACTAGCTCTAGAATTGAACCCTGAGGAGCACCGCTGGTGACCAATCACCAGCCAGATGTGGCCCCATTCACTACAACCCTTTGAGCCCTGCCTTTCAGCCAGTTCTTCACCCAGTGCACCGTGAACCTGCTCATCCCACAGTTGGACAACGTGTCCAGAAGGATGCTGTGAGGGACAGTATCAAAAGCCTTACTAAAATCCAGAAAAACTACATCCACTACCTTCCCTTCATCCACTAGCCAGGTGACCTCATCATAGAAGGACATCAAATCAGTTAAACAGGACTTTCTCTTTGTGGACCCATGTTGACTGTGCCTGATGATTGCATTATTCTTTAAATGCCTTTCAACAGTACCCGGCATAATCTTCTCCATAATTTTTCCATAAACTGAGGTTAGACTAACAGGTCTGTAGTTCCCTGGGTCTTCCCTCGTGCCCTTTTTGTAGATTGGAATAACATTGGCTAGCTCCTAGTGAGCAGGGACCTCACCAGAGTCCCAGGACCTTTGGTAGGTGAGTTGTAAGTGAACGACTGGCAACATCAGGGAGATCTGTGGTGCTGAGTGCCTTTAAAGATTAATCTGCTTCATTTAGATATCAAGTATGGACTGCAGAGTATAATGCTAGTTCTACAGATCTGTAGCTTGGGCCATGTTTTCTGATGCAACATGGCCTACAACAAAGAGCTGAGGCTCTTCATGTCTGGTCATACAGCACTCGTAAGGTAGACAGATGTTGGCAACTGCTTCAAATAGCACAAGCTTGAAGACATGACATCTGTAGTGTGAGGGAAAAATGATATCAGTATGTTTGAACTCCAGGAGACCACACAAGCAGTTGCAACACTCACCACAGACTTCATCTGCACTATTCGGATAGTGAAGTGGCCACAAGTGTGGCTTAGAGGGCAGGAAGATGCGTGAGGGAAGACTGAAGGACACCCAGTGGTCCTATGGTGAAAAAAGGTGCGTGCTGGTGGAGCTGCCATTCCACCCTGGCTGCAGGTGGCACATGAACTCACTGAACCAGAGCAGCCATAGCCTTATGTGTTTTGGGGACACCCGGGTTTGCTGCTGGCTACACTGGTCAGGGAGCTTACTGGGATCCTTGGAACACCCATACACAGCACAACAGCAGCCTTACCTCCAAGGTAGTGGTAGATCTGGGCTCTTCCCTCTGTGAGGCTTATTTTATCATGAGTTAAGATCTCAAGAGTCTTGTGTCACTGAGCCCAAGAGGCCAAAGAAGTTTTCTTCTGAAATGCCTGGTTGGTCCTTTAGACTGTTCAATGTCAGAACAGATTGTCTCTCCTTGTCTTAAGAGCAACCAGGTGTGAGGGCAGCACAGAAGGATGGATCCTGTTGACTGCAACTGTATGTGTGAAGTGAACTTTTCCATGGCTTCTTCTCCAGCCTTTGAGGGCAAATGGCACAGCACAGCTTGTATTTACTTGGCTAACCTGCCTTCATCTGCATCTAAGATGTAGATCCATACAGTCTGTTGGATCTGTATGTACATTGGGTCTGTTGGGAGCTGAACTGTGCCCAGGCATTTGCTGCATAGAGAGGTAACTGCCAGGGCCCAAAACCGTGCCAGGCAGTGTGCTGTGAAGTATCCCACCAGGAGAGCTGCAGGCCGGTGGTCAAAGCCCATGTCCTGTCCCTTTCTAGTTTGCTTGCATAGATGTAGCCAGAGACCAAAAGGAGGCTCAGGAGGAGAGGGGCTGTGCTGGAAACTGACTGATGAAGAGCAGTGCAAGGCCAGCATCTGGTGGAGGTGACAGCGTTAGAGATAAGCCATAGCTGGAGTAACAAGCCAAGCCACCATCTTGCCCATTTCATCTGAGCTGCTGAGAGGGGTGAGCTCTGACCCTTGCAGAGCGAGCAGGAGGTGTCAGGCTGGGAGAAGCAGGTGGGGCAGAGGGGGAACCACCATGCACACCAGGCTGGATGGACCCACCATGCACCTGGGGACTGGATGGACTGTTTCTTTATGAAAAATCATCCTCTGGCTCTGAGCCCAGACTCTCAAATCTCCTGTGAAGCAAGACGCCCTCTTCCAGCACTGCACATACCTTACATATTTCTTTCCCTCAAGGAAGTGTTTTGTGATGATTAATGAATTATGAAGGTCACCTTTTGGGTCTTCAGCTCTCACTGAACTCCAAAGAAAACAGAATCCGGAAGAGTTCCAGCTAAAAGCGTCATAACAAATGCATTCAGTTTACTTTATTTATGATTATGCTCACAATGGACTTATTAAGAACATTTTTTTAAATAAACAGAACTTGAGACTGTTTGTGAAATGCTGGGCTTTTCTGTCTTAAAACATCTGCTGCCTATTTCTTAAGGACCACTTAGGTAACACTAGAGCACATCCAGATACGCATCTATTTCCTGGAAATTGCTTAAACATTCTTCAGAAATGTAGAAATCCGTGCCTTTACCACCCAAGGAAAACCTAAGACTAAAACAAATGAGTCTGCATAGCTGCTAGCTGAGAGAAATTCAATAAATCTACCCTGCACATGAACTACATTGGTATGTCAGACTGGAAAGCGCGCTGGCAGGAGGCAGAGAAGTTAACTGTCAGTCTGTATAACTCAAACTAATAATGCATGATGCTGCATAAAGCAACCCACCTGTTTCAGCAGTGTGCTTTTCCTAGTGACGCGCCTATTGAATAAACAACTGGACTCACATCTTCCTCCACAACTGACGATGCTCTGGACAGGAATTTCCTTTTGAGTAGCTGTCCCATTAGATGGTTGAAATAATTACTGTCCTTGGGGAAACTTCTTCTACATGCCAGATATGAAGAGGCACTAAGAACATTGGCAGGTTAACTTTGCTACGAGATATGATCTTTGTCAAATATCTCCATGATGTTTGATGTTTCACCTCCACTCTAGCAGTAAGACTCCAGATGCACTCTGACATCCAGTGGGCCTATGGTTGGTGTGAGGCTCCTTCCAGTCTGGTTTCTTTTTGGCTTTCATTTTTGTAGCTGTTCTCCCTACTTGAAAGTAAGTCAGAAGATAAAGTCATATTCAGTCTTCAAGGTTCAGCTGCTGAAGAGTGCTCCATAGCATTTATTGCTGCTTCCTTCCTTCCCTGATCCTCAGCCCACCACAGCCTTAAAGTCCCTCTGAGTAATGAAATACCGTGCCCCGGTTTGCGTGAGCCACACTGAACTGACTTGAAGGATGCAGCTGAGGTTTTAAGAAGCGCCTCTGAACCTTTGCTAAGCTGCTGTCACGCAGGATGTAGGCATCCCATCCCAGTCACTTATAGTGCCTTTATATAGATCTCTGTTTCTTTCCAGAAGGAAACAAAAGTCCAGTGGCTCCAAATGCGTGCTGGAAACATGGCTAGACTTCGCAGAAACTTGCCTGTTACAGACAGCATGATAAAACTCATTGCCTGTGTCTGTTTTACTGATTGTTGGTCTCTCCAATAGATGAACAGAGCCTGTATAAGCATGTGAGTTTTGGATTAAAGCTGCCCTAGACTGCTACTTCCCTCTTACAGAACTACCACACCTCATTGGAGCCTATTCTTGTTCTAGACCTGGGGAAAAGAAGAGAAGAAACAAGCACAAAAGCTGTAATGTGATGTATCAAGTCTGACTTGCAAGAGAGGCTTGAGAACACACACAAGGACTTTGATAAGACCACGATGGAAAAAGACTTTCTGGTCTTAAATGAGAACCATGTGACCCCAGCAACGAACAACCACCCAGACTGCCATTCTTTAGGACACGTGACTTTACCTTCAGAGCCCACAGATCGTCTTCACAGCAGAGAGGCGAGTTGGCACCCAGCTGCCCATAGCTGTGCCCACCACCCACCTCGTGAGTTGTCCCAGAGGACTTACTTTCTGGAACCTTTGCATAGGATCCTTCCAGCTGCGTGCCTGAGGGTTTTGCAGAGCATGATGTGTGTGCAAAGGCTAAACTGACAACCAAATTTTTTTCATATTTAGCTGGGGAAATTAAAAAAAATACAGTCACAATGCCTTAAGGATCACCTTAATTATTTAGAAATGCGCAAGTTCAAAGCATATGCAATCTAAACTGCCTCTTTGTACTTAGCAGTTTTGGTCTCAGGTCCGTTGCTCCCTTGGCCTTATCCTGCACTTAGCCAATTAAATGAGACACATCAACCTTCTTCCTTGCCATGTCAAAAGAAACAGCTGTATGCCAAACTCTCTTATTCCTGCTGCTGAAGGATTTGTCGCTTGATCAGCCAGCTAGCCGCAAATATATGCTCACAACATCTGGTTTTACACTGGTGGTTGACAGCACATACATTTCTTCCTAAGTGACATTATCTCCATAGTCATCAAATCAGCTGTATCTGCCGAGATGGGCATATTGCACAGCCTCACTGCTGCTGAGCTGTGTCAGACTATAGGCACCTTGACCTCCGCGCATCACTTCAAACACTTCATATCCTGGGAACAGCTGCAGTGACTTGCACAAGCCTCTTGAAAGAGCTTCAGTCCGGATCCTGCATTGTCTGGATTTGTTATCAATGAAAACGCGCTGATCCTACTGAAGGTTCTTTTCTCTAGTTCTTGTGTGGCTGACAGGCATGCTGAATCTGGGCATGACAACATGCTTGATTGTTAGTATTAAATATGATGCCTTCAGGCCCTGGAGCTCCTTATGCTGTTCAGGAAGGGTATTAAATTCTCCACCTAGACATCTAAGGAGTATTATTACTTCTAGGAAAACAAGGGGGTCTGCCTCATGCGGGCATGGATTAGCCATTCCTGTTCCCTCACCACAGAGGGCATGGCAGAAGGAAGGGGAAATCTGGCAGGAGCATTGCCTTCCTTGGCTTGCTGAGAGCAAAGAGACGGTGTGATCCAGAATATGTCACCTGGAGAAAGTCCTCCTGGTCAGAGCCTCAGAAAGAGACACAAGGGTCCTTCCTCGGATTAATCTCTCCGTAGGATACTTTAGAGAGGCCCTAGAGCAGTTCTTGTGTGCACTGAAGGCTAGCAGGTAAGAGGGTTTGCTGTGTCATCCAGGAGTCATTAGAAGAAAGAAAACTTGCTTGTTCGAGGGACTTAGCAGCCTCCCAGCTAGGAGACTCGTATTTTCCTGGCAGCAGCCACTGCCTGTTGATACGAATTCTGTCTCATCCGAGAAGAGAAAATATTAGCCCTCTCTTGGGCCTATGTTTGTGACGGAGGTTGCAGTTAAGAACAGATCCAAAGCTGGGATGCCAGAGTCTTGGAATCTCTCGCACGCAGAACAAAGGGTTTTCTGCTGCTGCATGGAACAGCACAGGGTGAGCAATGCTCCCCTTCTTGGGCAGGGTTTAGCCCATGGCCTCACTCCCTGGGCTGACATTGCCAAAACAGCACCTCTGTGGCACAGGTTCACGACAAAGTGCACATAGAGTTGGGGATAGCTAGGCGGGTGAGAAAGCAGGCTCGGCACAACAGCTGCCCTTGCCAAAAAAGACCCTTAAACAAATCGTCAAAAGAAGAGCAAATATAATCTTTTGATAACAAAACCTCCTAGGAATTGTGAGGTTCATCTGGATTTATAGTGTAGGAAGCATTTGCTCTGCTCTGATTCAGTTAAAGAATGATCTGTACCAGCTGCTGTAAACTGGGTGAGTTCACTTTGATTCAGTTACGCCTACGCACTTTGGAGTCAGCATCCTTCTCCTGCGCAGAGCTATCTTCAGAAAGTTTCTCATTCCCATGGGGCTGGGGGAAAGGGCCCGCTGGCAGCGGTGGGGCTGTGCTGCCCCACAGCCCACCATTCGTGTGGGTGCTGCCTCCCACCCTGCCCATTGTGCATGGATAAAGCACGAATACCCAGAGGGAACAGCCACAGCTTGCAACGAAGTCCCCCTTAAAACCTCGTCTTTGCTCTGATGGCTTCAAAACCCCGGGGATTATTTCAGCTGCTGATGTGCCACATCACCACCTCGCGTGTGTTTGAGCTTGTCCCGGTGTCTCCCTCAGTTCTGCACCTTGCCGAGAGATCTGCCATCTCCCACCACGTCCTGGGGAACTGAGCACCTTGCAGGATGGGACTGTGTCTCTGCACCACCGGCGAGACAGGGTCTGTGGTGAGAGCTGGCAGCCGGGCGGTTGGGACTTACATAGGCTGCGCTGATGCTTATCTCACCAGTGCATTAGCCCATTGACTAGTAATCAATCGCCGTCTGCACTATCAGTCTTGGGAGGGGTGGAGGGGTGGGTAGGGGAGGATGGTTGCTTTTACTATGTATCACCAAAGTATCTCTTCAAGATTTCATCCTGTTCTGTTTTTTCTAGTCACTCACCTGCGGTCTCAGTCCTCCTCCAGTCTGTGGGGCTGATGGATAGTCACCTCTTTCAAGAGTGACATGTACTTTCCCAAGGCACCTGTCACCCATGGAGATGTTCCCTTTATACGCAGATAACTCTCCTCCCTGCCGCTAGAGAGAGAACACCTTAAAGGAAAGACTGTATTAATAGATATTGCACACCCTGGACACGGACAGGGGTCGTTTCAATTTGCTAGGTAGGCTCGACGTTCCAGGCAGGGCAATGAAGTTATTGCTGTCTAGACCTGTCTAATTTGGGTCTTTATGCCTAGGTCCCTGTGACATGTACCACGAGTAGATCTCTCACTTCACAGGCATTGCTGCCAAACTTACTGACATCGCAGCAGCTGGAAGGGGCACTGATGACTTTTATTGCATTTTCCGGTTAGGAGTTAGGACGTCTTTCATAAACCTTCAAGGAGGAGAAACATAGCAGTAAATAGCTTCAGGTTCTGGCCTTCTATTGTTCTTGATTTTAACATCTCTTGTCTTAATTATAATCATTTGCCATGTGATTTTAAAGCAATTATGAATTGACTGTAATGCATGCAGATTGCGGATCTCTTTGTCATGCACAAAAATTCATTCACTCTGCCAGCAATTTCAGACACTGAACTTCAGCTTGTGACTCACAGCTTTGCGTAAATGATTCTACAGTAAAAACTGTGAAATAGTAAACTTTCTATAAACATTTTTCTTCAACAGATTCTTCAATGTTATTACTTCTTGTAAACACTCTTTGCCAGTGGTAAAGAAAACACTCCCACACAAACATGGGCAATTTAACTGGAGACCTTTTACAATGTAGGTGATTCTTTTATACCTGAGCAGATACTTATTGTGAATTACACTTAGTTACAGTGAAAATCTCATGTTGGCAGAGATGTACTAGTGAAGCTGAGCGCAAAACCTTACCAGATTCCTTGTCCAAGGGTCACTGGTTATTTCCTTAGGTGCTGTGTGCAAATTTCTGCAGGTCTAGTAACTGGGCTGGAGGACATAGCCCAGGAGGAGAAGCTATCAAACACAGGCCAGTCCTTAAAAACTAGAGGCCCCTTCAAAGCCACATGGACAGGCTTGCTTTGCAATCAGTAAAGTAGACTTAAGTCTGATGAAATAATTGAAAACTTCATGGAAATCGATATGTCGTTTCCAAAGCTTGGTCAGCTTTGCTAGATTATTCAAAACCATATCAGACAAGTCTGCCAGGGTCACCTCTCAGACCGTTCACTATACCAACACTAGCACAATTGCTCTCCAACGTCAGGGAAGCAGCAGATCACCATATATCCAGAAAGGCCATTCATCTGGAATTTATGGACGTCCAGGAGCCTGGGAAGCCAGCCTGGAAACACAGGACATCACTGCCCAAAGCAGCAGCCAACCATCTGAATCACCAGGGATTTATAGCCTGGCATAGAAATGTTACATCTGGTGATACTGTCAGGAGAAAGAACCAACCCCAAAACCATCAGTTGCAGTTAAAGTTATGCTGTGCACTTTGGGTTGCAGAATTAGATGAGGTAGTTCCTCTGGCTTTGTCGTTGCCTGCCCAATACTCCTTTCAGCAGAGTTGTGATGACAAATTTACTACAGTCTCATAAAACATCAGGTACGATTTGTTGCTCACGAAACTGCATTGTGGCACTTCTACAGCAGAGATGGACTTCCAGCAGGCAAAACCTGTGCTAATTAGCAGCATCATCTCTGGCAGGGCAGCCCATGGTTGTGAACATCCAGGTCAGCCCCACTGACCAGAGTGTCAAATACCCAGCTCTGAAGCAACTGTGCTTCTGTCTATCCTACACAACACATCTGAAAATTGGGCTTGTTCTTTTTGTGCTTACTGATATCAGCCTCAGCATCTGAAGCTTAATTCATATCAAAACAAAGTCCTACTGGCTCCAGAGAGGGCCAAGCCAGGCTCTCAATGATGGGAATTCTTTATTTTATGGAGAGTAAGCGTGCAGCTGCCTTGCAAATGCTGGAGTTGTTAGCAAACAATGAATTAGTTCTATTTTAGCTCCCCATAATAGCGATCTTGCAGCAGTGTAATAAGGGAGAGGAAACAGAAAAGCCACTTGGAAGGGAACAACAGCACTACAGAGTGAATGAAGCTTTTATTGCAGAGCGGTGCAACAAAGCCAGGATTCCACAACTGTGGCAGAGGAGCAGCAGCTCTGTAGCACGCAGCCCTACAGCTATACCTTCAGGCAATTACACGAGCTAACATGTCACAGGATCCAATGTGGTTAATTGCAGAGGACCGTTATGGAGACAAAGTGTAGGAGTACTCTTTGTTCCACAGATCTGCAAATGCTTCACATCAGCGAATAGGTCAAAAGATCCTGGCCTCTTCTTGTTTTTGTGTCCTGAGTGTGCACACTGAATGCCAGGGAGCAGCAAGAACAAAGGCTCAGCAGGGAACGCGGCCAGGCACAGGCGTGCCTTCAAGGGAGCTCGGGCAGGGACCATGGGCAACGGTCTGAACTTAAATATAGTCCTCGAACAAAGGTGAGGTGATACCCAGGGTCCTGACACTCACCCCGCAAATGTCCCCAGAACAAAACAGATACCATTTTAGCAAAGGTACAGTCCTCATGCCTTGCTTATCGAGAGAGGATGTCTGGAAAAGAGCGGTGACCAACTGTGCGATGGGGATGTATTACAGGAAGATACCTACGGAAGGGCTGGTGGTCACAGTGGATGCATGAGATACTGCCATGGACAGCAATTGTTGATTTTACTGAGTCAAATGGAATTTGGTGGGACTTGCCCACAAGACAGAACATCCTGGAGACTACTGTACTCATACCATGTATTTGGTGGTATCCCTTTCAATGTCAAAGGCAACTGTGACCAACATGACCATGACTTGATATTATCTTAGCCCTCCCCATTTTCTGCCATTTTTCTGACAGCTCTAGCTCAGTTTTTCTGATGCTTTATTCTAAAGATTTATGAAGAAGGACAGAAAGCAACCCAGGGAACAGAGCAGTTCAGGCATTTACCACATCAAACAGATTGTCTGTCCATCCATCTGTCAGTCTGTCTATCTATCCATCTATCCATCCACCTATCCATTCCTCCCTCCGTCACTCCCTCCATACCTTCTTCCATCCATTCCTTCTAGGTCTTCAGCAGAGATGCGGCGTCTCTCTCCTCTGCCTCCACACTGGGCCTGGGTGCCAGGGTGTCATTGATCGGATGAGAGGAAATGGCCTCAAGTTGTGTCAGGGGAGGTTTAGATTGGAGATCAGGAAGAATTTCATTACTGAAAGAGTTGTGAAGCATTGGAACAGGCTGCCCAGGGAAGTGGTGGAGTCACTAACCCTGGAGGTGTTCAAAAAACGTGTAGATGTGGCACTTCAGGACATGGTTTAGTAGGCATGGTGGTATTGGGTTGGTGGTTGGACTTCATGATCTTAAAGGTCTTTTCCATCCATAATGATTCCATTCTATTCTGTTCTGTTCTGTTCTATTCTGTTCTATTCTATTCTATTCTATTCCTTCTCAGGTATAGTCTACAGAGAGTGACATGGTTGAGTAGGGTCAGTCAGGAAGTGGCACAGGTGGTGGGGACTTGGATCTCTTCAACCAGCTCTTTCGAAGAGAAATGTCCTAGAGAAGGACTAGCCCTGAGCAGTGAGAACACTCAGAGCAGTGTGGCAGTGAGGCTGGGGGTCCGTCTCCAGCAGTATTTAGTCTCCAGAAACACCAGTCTAGTCTCCACTATATTTAGCAGTATGGACAAAGCCATGCAGACTTTGGGTGTTCAGTACATAGATAACTGGTCTATCCTCAGGCCATAAGCAGATCCTTAGACTTCAAAATCCAAAAAGGGGTTCAATGATCACATGAAGTAGGATATGAAGTTTGTCATGATTCTGGAAGTAGGATAGGGTTGAAAGCCCACAAATGAATCAGAAAGTACAAATGGAGGTGAGGTTATGTGCATAATAGTTTGAGAAGCAGTGAGTCAGTCCTAAATAGGACTCACCAGATTTTCTGCACTGAAAGCAAATGTATTGCTCTTTAAGGAGATGCGTGCAGTGTTTCCCATCCCTGACCCCTGAATATGTTTTTATCAAGTAAAAGGCAACCTGAGTTCTTCACTGCTCCATTGGGAACAAAAAGTGAGATGAGACTGTGTTGGTGCCAACTCTTTAAAATCACTGGGTGGATCTTAAGTAGTCCTCATATAACATTTCCTTCTGTTCGGGAGAGATTTTTCAGCAGCTGGCTGGTTTGATCATGCTCCAGTGTCCAAAACGTGAAGCTGGAAATGGCAACCCCCAGTTCAAACCCTGACTTCTTCTTTGCTGCCTCTGGCAGTACCTTGAGCGTGCTCCCCAGGAACTGGGAGTTAGAGGATTTTGGAACCCGCAGCTGCCAGCAGCCAGTGAGACCTGGAGGAGCATGTCTTCTGCATGGAAAAGCCTTCCTCCTCCTTGTATCTGCTTAGAGTTTTTTTCTCTCCATCCCTTTAGTACCTCCCCTATAAAAAAGGACATAGTGATGTTTTGCCCACCTCTGTGGCATCCTATGGATGGCTAAGAAGCACTGTGGGTAATTTTATGACTTAAAAGATAAAGAGGGAAGGGCAAAGCTCTACCACTTGCTCCTGTACTTAAAGCTGTAATTGTGTGTAAGTACTTGCAAATATCAAGGCCACCTTTCAGAATAACTATGTGTAATGGTTCTTCTTGCTATATTCTGTTTGTCCAGTAGAACTTACTGGCTCAATCAATGTAAAGTGTCATGTGTTTCGTTTTTCTGCTCTCCCTGGAGCTATTCTTTCCAGTTGTGTATATTCAGCTTTAATCTCCAGAAAAATCAATGAAGATTTAGTTGTTGTCAAAAAAAAAAGAAAAAAAGCTAAACATTTAGAGCATTTTCTGTCATCTTGGTGTGGAGTGCGTAATCCTTCTCCCCCTCAGGTTGCCAGAAAGAGCATCAGACTCAGCAAGCCTTTGTGAAACGAGCAGTAGCATGAAAACAGGTTTATACTTAAAGGTTGTTTTTCTTGGGTCTCATTCTTAACCACAATCAGTGAAATTGTTTTTACTTGTACTCTCATAAAAGAAACACTACCACTTTGCTGTTCCTGAAAAATAAATGCAGTGTTAAAAAAAAAAAGGAAAAAAAAGAGTTGACCTATGTATCTGTCCTCTGACATTCTCTTTGTGTCAAACAGTGACTTTTCAGTTCACTTCTACACGTGGCTGTGAACATAACAGAGATGCCCATGATGCAGTCAGCCAGTAACCGCAAGAAGACACAGCATAGCTATCAGAATGCATGAGGGAGTAATCTGAAAATAATAAAAAAAGAGAAAGTACGTTAAGCGCAAGCTATAATTTATCTATGTCTATAAAAAAATAAATCTTCACAGAAGATGTAGGAATACATTTGTAATAAAACCTTCATTTCGGCACTTAAGTCTTCACGGCAGCTCCTGCTTCCAGTGCAACTTTCCGTGCTTTCTAAAGGTCAGATACCACAGTCAGTAAACTAATGCCTTACCTCTCAAGCTGTCTTGAGAAGCGGTAAGATTTCGTGCTCTAAGATATAATTCTGCTCTTATTACAGAGAACAATTTTCAGGAATGATGCAACACCATCAGAACATCTCTATGCAAAGTGTAGCAGGAGCCTTGGGAATTAAAGGCATTGCACCCAGAAAGGTTTGGCATCACAGCTGTCATGGTTTAGCCTGGATGAACGCCAAGTGCCCATAAAAGCCGCTCTCTCACTCCCCCTCCTCAGATGGACAGGGGAGAAAAAACATGATGACAGGCTCCTGGGTCAAGATCAGGACAGGGAGAGATCACTCACCAGTTACAGTCACAGACAAAACAGACTGAACTTGGGGAGAAAAATTTAATTTATCACCAATCAAATCAGAGTTGGATAGTGAGAAATAAAACCAAATTTTAAAAACACCCCCTTCCCCCCCTGCTTCTTTCCCGGGCTCATCTTCACTCCTGTTTCTCTCCCTCCTCCCCCCGAGCAGCGCAGAGGGACAGGGAATGGGGGTTATGGTCAGTTCATCACACCTTGTCTCTGCTGCTCCTTCCTCCTCAGGGGGAGGACTCCTCACACTCTGCCCCTGCTCCAGCGTGAGGTCCCTCTCATGGGAGACAGTTCTCCACAAACTTCTCCAACCTGAGTCCTTTCCACGGGCTGCAGTTCTTCACGAACTGCCCCAGCGTGGGTCCTTCCCATGAGGTGCAGTCCTTCAGGAACAGGCTGCTCCAGCCTGGCTCCCCCACAGGGTCACAAGTCCTGCCAGCAAACCTGCTTCAGCGTGGGCTCCTCTCTCCACAGGTCCGCAGGTCCTGGCAGGAGCCTGCTCCAGCGCGGGCTCCCCACAGGGTCACAGTTTCCTTCAGGCACCCACCTGCTCCGGCGTGGGGTCCCTTCCACGGGCTACAGGTGGAGATCTGCTCCACCGTGGACCTCCATGGGCTGCAGGGGAACAAGCTGCCCTTTCATGACCTTCTCCATGGGCTGCAGGGGAATCTCTGCTCCAGCATCTGGACCACCACCTACCCCTCTTTCTTCACTGACCTTGGTGTCTCCAGAGTTGTTTCTCTCACATCATCTCACTCCTCTCTCTCAGCTGCTGTCCCACAGCAGGTTTCTCCCCTTCTTAACTGTGTTATCCCAGAAACGCTACCACCATCGCTGATGGGCTTGGCCTTGGCCACCAGCAAGTCCGTCTTAGAGCCAGCTGGCACTGGCTCTCTCAGACATGGGGGAAGCTTCTTGCAGCTTCTCACAGAAGCCATCCCTGTAGCCCTCCCACTACCAAAGCCTCGCCATGCAAACCCACAACAACAGCTCACGGGCCAGCTGCTCAGCAAAGCAGGCAGGGAAGCTGAGCAATCCGGAGCAACCAAAGTAATTCACTCCTGTTTTGGAAAGTACTTGGCTCTGATTTTAGCAGCTCAAATACCAAAGTTTCCTGGATGTTTGAAAGGCAACACATCTGCTTAGGAGCATCAGATTTTCAACAGGTAGAAGGTAAAAGCTGTGAAAAGAACCTTCCCTTGACCCATTCCTCTCACTTGTTCTTCTCTTGGATTGTGTGGAGTTTTGGGAGGTTTCGCTTTGTAAACTGGAGCAGACTGAAGCAGGTTTGACAATCCAGTTTGACCAGTTGCTTGCACTTAGGAGGAGGAAGGAAAGAAGCCAAAGCCTCCTGCTGCGTGTGGGTGTATCAGCATACAGGTGTGTTATTACCAAAGTTACCAACCAGGCAAGACACATGGTGTAGCCATTATAGTGCTGATCATGCCCTCCATGCCCCAAGTACCTGAGGCTCCCCCAGCAGCACCGAGTGTGGTATCAGCATGGGGTATGCTTGGGACTGGTAGGAGGAAAACAATGCGTAGCCCCTTTTTTTTAAAAAAAAAAAAAAAGTTTTGTTTATCTGCAGCTGCTTGGCAGATGCTGTCACCAAAACTCTGTTTCATCACTTTAAGTGGAAAATGTTTGTGTCAAGCATCCTCCCCAACACTTGTGTAAAGACACAGTGCAGGCGGTGGAGAGTGCCAAGAACTGACACCCCCCCACACCACTACAGCTGTGGTTGCTGGTGCCATGACCAACACTTGCCCTTGGCAGCAGCTTAGTCAGCACAGGGCAGCAGAGGAGAGCTTGAGAACCAGGAAAGTTTCTCCCAATGCCACCCATCAAACTTGATGTCCTGCCTTGACATTTGCAGTGGGCAGATGAGCGAGAAAATAAGGTCGGAGGATGTGTGGTGTTTGCCTCCGCAGGGAAGCGATGGTGAAATAGCCCACGGCAGCATTTCTTTGTTTATCTCACTCTCTCTCCCAGCTTCTCTGGCTCAGCCAAGCATCAGCAGCCATACTGCAGAAATCTAGCACTTCTCTCAAAAGCCACAAGCCAGCTGCAACTTGACTGGTGTCTTCAAAGTAACCCGTGGGATGTTAAACTAGCAAATCACTCACATTCACTCCTCGTCTGACCAGCAGAAATTTCTGGAGGGCAAACTGAAGCAGCCCAAATGCGTGGGCCAGTGTGTCCTGCTGACAGACAGAAGCAAGTCTGGGCTCCTCAGGCATTCAGGCCAGCCCTGCCAAAACCAGGCAGCAGCTGTGTATCAGAGGTGGCTCTGGAGGAGTCGTCAACCACAGAGGAGTTGGAAACATGGTGTTTGAGATTGCCTAATGCAAATGGGGCTTCTGAAGAAAAAATAAACATCAGCCAGAACTTTGAGACTGTACTGGGGGGTGTGCAGGGCCAGAGCAAGAAGGTTCATGTAAACCTGGCACTTTCCAAACCTCAGTGTCCCAACTGAGCAGGTGTGAAGGATGTCCCCACAGGTGTGTGCAAATGCTTCTCCTTTCCAAGAAGCTCCCAGAGGCTGCCCCCTCAAGACCCTCAGAAAGAGTTGTGTTAGCAGGGGATGGCAGCACCTCCTTCCCACCTGGCTGGGCCATCCATCACCCATTTAGGCCATTGCAGCAGAGACAAACCCAGTTACCTGCTGATCCATCAGTTCCTGTGTTCATCTTCTTCCTTGAGCAAACCATCAACCTATACAGCAAACACCATCCCCACCCCGCAACAGCTCATGCTGTGGATTGTTGGGAGGACAGGGCACCCAGTCCTGCCCAGGCTGGAGGGGTGCTGCCCACCCTGCTGGTACAAACAGAGGGCAAGATGAGAGCCAGCACCCCAGCAAGGGGAGCAGGGACAGGGATGGGGACATGGACGGGCAGGGAGTGCAGTTGGGCTGCACCATCCTGCACCCCACCACGGATGACTAGGAGTTTGTCCTCAGCAGGCCTGGAGCCAGTGCCTCTGCTTGGTGAGGAGCTCAGCAGAAAATGTGCACACACAGATTAACACAATGATATTACACTCATAAAAACAGTACAGCTAGGCATTAATGAGAATGCTAACAAGATGAGAATATTTATTTATTATATGCTGGAAAACAGGAAAAAAAAACAGCCTTTACTTTACAAAAGACCCTGTAACTTTCTCCTGTGCTCTCTCTTTTTTGCTCAGCCTGAGCTGCCACATGCTGGTCTCTGTGATGTTGGGGACAGCCAGCAAAATCCCCACGTTGGGCTGCCACGCAGCAATACAGCCTGCTCAGGTGCCTCATGATTCCTGGCCTCGGTGTTAGCCTGTGCATGGAGGCAAATAAGACTCAGAAAGACTTTTCTGAGCATTATAAATTTCTGGTGGGGATGGACCCTACCAGCCCTGGCATAAGAGCCTCCCACAGTTGTTCACGTGTCATTGATCCCTATGGTGCTTATTGAGCTCGTTCTACGAGACAGGACAAATGCCCACATCCCACCCTCTTTAGAGGCTTATTTCTCTGAGTCAGTGCTGAGATGGTGCCAGTAGCTCCTGTCCTTCTGCATTCAACCTCCCCAAGGCAGCGGCCCCAGCTCAGGTTCATGCCCCCAAGGTTTCTGCTTCCCACAGATTTGCTTCCTCGGCCATCTGCTTTGGCTCTTCCTGCTGCGCATGACCCTCTGCCCGGTGTTGATTGATAGCAACAAGGGCCTGGTTCACATGAGAGCTATTCTAGTAACACCTTGCTTAAGCCTTCAAGCACAGCCCCAGAAAGACTAAACAAAGCTGTTGGTGTCCGCAGTGAGCAACATTTTCTCCGAGCAGAAGGGATGAATCAAGGGGCTCAGCAATCCTGGAGGAAGAAAAGGGCAACAGGAAAGCAAGCAGGGTGATGCACAGTAACTCTCAGTTCCTTTCGCAAAGCACAGCTGGCCCCTGCCTGGAGCTCCCAGGAAGGTCCTCTCAAAAGCCTCAGATCCCAGGTTTCTATGAGCCGATGACTTCTGCTCACACTGCTTTCCCCAGCTCACTCCCACGGACTGCAGTGAGGTCAAGTGCACCCTCAGCAAGTTTGCCAATGACACCAAGCTGTTTGGTGCAGTCGACACACTGGAGGGAAGGGATGCCAACCAGAGGGACTTTGATAGGCTTGAGAGGTGGGCCTGTGAGAACCTCATGAGGTTCAACAAGGCCAAGTGCAAAGTTCTGCACGAGTCAGGAAAATTCCAAGCACAAATACAGACTGGGAGGACAACGGATTGAGACCAGCCCTGAGAAGGACTTGGGGGTGCTAGTGGATGAGAAGCTCAACATGACCCAGCACTGTGTGCTGACATTCCAGAAGGGGCTGCATCAAAAGCAGCGTGGCCAGCAGATTGAGGGAGGTGATTCTGCCCTTCTGCTCTGCTCTGGTGAGACTCCACCCAGAGTCCTGCGTTCAGCTGTGGAGCCCTCAGCACAGGAAAGACATGGACCTGTTGGAGTGGGTCCAGAGGAGGGTCACAAAAATGATCTGAGGGATGGAGCACCTCTCCTACGAGGAAAGGCTGCGAGAGTTGGGGTTGTTCAGAGTGGAGAAGAGAAGGCTGCAGGGAGACCTTATTGCAGCCTTCCAGTACCTCAAGGGGCCTACAAGAGAGCTGGAGAGGGACTTTATACAAGGGCATGTAGTGATAGGACAAGTGGTAATGGCTTTAAACTGAAAGAGAATAGATTTACATTAGATCTTAGGAAGAAATTCTTTACTGTGCAGGTAGTGAGACATCGAACATGTTGCCCAGAGAAGTTGTAGATGCCCCCTCCCTGGAATTGTTCAAGGCCAGGTTGGATGGAGCTTTGAGCAACCTGGTCTAGCAGAAAGTGCCCCTGCCCGTGGCAGGGAGGTTGGAACTAGATGACCTTTCAGGTCCCTTCAACCGAAACCGTTCTATGATTCATTCTATGATTCATTCATCCTATGATTTCTTTAAAGTACAGAAAAGCTGGAGAAGGGAGAAAATCACTGCAAGCCATCCTCCCTCCTTCCTTCTTCTATCTCCACATCAGTAGATTGACTTACAAATCATACAATTTGAAAAGCAGGCTTTGGAGCTCAGGATGCTGTCTCATTCTCTGAGCCTTCTCTGAGCCTGGGTATCACATTAGATCATAGCACATCACTTCTTTTCACGTGTGAAGGCTAGAAATTTGCCTTGAATGACAGCAGAGCTTCATCCCCAGGAACTGAGGGTTTTTAAGTAGAGGTCTATTTTTAGGCTAGACTAAACTAGCCTAGATTAGACTAGAGTAGACTATATCAGTTGGAAGGGACCTACAAGAGTCATCTAGTCCAAGTTGCACCATGGGACTTGTACTCTGAATGCAAAAATACGTAACATTGGAAATAATTTAGAAGAATTAATAAGAAAAGAAGTCTGGCTTGCCCTTGATTTCTGGTGAGGAAAGCTGCATTTTCTTGAGAGCAGCAGCAATGGCTACATGAATCTGTCTTTACCATTCAGGCAGGAGAAACACTCTTGGTATTTGTCAATAATAAAATCTTCTGTCAGTCCACCTGCTCATAGATAGATTATACAGAGTTTATGGTCAGGAGCAGAAAGGAAATATAAGAAATAGAAGAAATATAAGAAATACAAGAAATATAAGCCTTCTGAGTTTCCATTCACTTTGAGAGACCTTTCATTAAAGAATTTGCTGCTCTAAAGTGTCCTTAGGACAAAAACAGGTGTTGACAAACTGCAGGAGGCCTCCCGAGGGTTCCCCATTTTAAATGCTGTTTAAATGCTGTAAACTACCATAGCAGTTGTGTTGTAGCGTCCATACTTTCCTTGCTTGAGTACATGTCGTTATATGTACAATACTTACCCCACAAAAGAAACATCATCTTCCTTTCCCTCACCCTTTGCTGTGTGCAAAATACCATTCCAAAACTCGATCCCACCTTGTTTACAGTTTTGCAGCAAATCCTGAGTATTTACTGGGAACGAAAATAAAGCAGTGAACACCCGTGGGTTAATATTTTTACAAACCACTTTTGATGAGCTGTGAAACTGCAGATTGCACAACCTCACCAAGGAATAGTTTGACTTTGTTAGGATGTGTGGAAGCCTGGGGTTGGTTTTGCTTTTATCATGTCTGGGTTTAGCTAATTGGGGCAGAGATACTGATTTGTGACTCGGGATGGCAGCGAGTGTCCTTAACTGTGGCCCCTGTGGGGTAAACCTGACCTGCGGGAGGGCTGGAGAAGGGCGAATGTGACCAGATGCCACTGGTTTTCTTGGAGATGCACACACTGAAGTGAAGAGCTTCAGCCCAGCCTGCGCTAAATCTGTTGGGCAAGAGGAGGGTGGGTAGTGCAGGTAGGGGCAGCTCCTGCCCCCCACCCCTCGGAACCTCCCCGGGAGCCGAGCGGCACCCGGAGCCCCAGGACTTGCCTCTCCAGCAAGTACAGAGCTCTGCATCTCGCGTTTGATAATGATTGATGAGGTGTTTCAACGTTTCCATTGTATGCTGCTGAAGTGGACATGGAGAAAGTGTCCTGACCACAGACCACAGCTCTGTTGCTTTTCCACAATGAGGAGACTGAAAAGGAGTTGCTATGAAGAATGGAAATTATGACAATTAAACCAGATTTCTGCTGGTATTTGCCGAGTGGTTCTCTAAATTAAGCCATTTAAAAATGTCCCTTGGCAGTGTCCAAGCCACAGCTGACGGTCATGCTTGAGGGCATGGGTTCCCCCCTAGCTGCTCCACCAGGAGGGTGCCAGATCCATCCCCCCCAGCAATAATCCAAACGCTGGTGGGAGGCAGCTGTGCCAGGGGGGACACTTGTTCTGGTTTATTTTTCCAGATCCCTTTCACGCTCAGCAGCGCACCCTCCCTGCACTTCGCTGGGTGCTCCAGTAAGGCTGGGTGATGGGTTGGTGGGCAGCCTTCAGCCACCCCAGGGGAGGATAATGGGGCCGTGTCTCCAAGGAGCTTGTATTCTTACAGGTACCCACTCACACAGCTCCATCATATTTCAAGCCATGAAGAGATGGGGCTCCTGACAGTGAAGGAACAAAATGTATTTCTCTAGCCCAGAAAATGGGAAGGTTGGGGAGGGACCTTGAAGACCTGGTTGTGTTGAGAAAGGAGCTGAAATGGGCAAAGACTCACAGCTGCACAAATCAGATGGTACACTGAAGAGATGATAAAAAGCTGGGGTAACAATGAGGTAACAATGATTGGAAACATGAGTAAGCAACAAAAAGGAGAGTGCAAGCATTGCTCATTCACTCTGGGATGAAATCAGAAAGGAGAAAGCTCAGCTGAAGCTTAGACTGGTTAGGGACAAAGACAAACATGCAAGGATATTACACGTATGTTAGCAGCAAAAGCAAATTTGGAGAAATTGTGGGTCCACTAGTGAATGTGGGAGACAACCCACTGACAGACGATAAGCAGAAGACCAAAGTATTCAACGCCTTTTTCGCATAGGTTTTCATTGACAGAGCCTATTCTCACACCTTACATGACCAGCATGATTTGGAAGGAGAGGGTCAATCAATAGCAGGAGCAATAAATGAGGGCCTGCCCAGAGAAGCTATGAGTATTCAGATCCAGATGGGATTCACCTGAGGCTGCTGATGTGACTTCATGGCTGCTGTCCATCATCAGAAACTCACGGTGGCCAGGGACAGCTCTGACAACTGGAAAGTCTTCCGCAGCATTTTCATGCAAAACCTGACCAAACATGAGTTGGATGAACAAACCGCTAGATGGACTGAAAATTAGCTGGACCGTTAGGTCAAAGAATAGCAATCGATGTTGTGATAGGCCATCTGGCAGCCGGTAATGAACAGAGGACCCCAGGGAATGACACGTAAGCTGATATTGTTCAATATTTTCATCAGTCACTAGGCTGATGACACAGAGGGCATTTTCAGCACATTTACAGATGGTAATAGATTCGAAGCAATGACATACATCTCAATTTGGAAGAGCTGGTAGGGCTTCAGTACAGAGGTACATTGAGAAATCTGGGACCTGGGTCAATAGAAACCCCTCAGAGTTCAACAGGAGCAGTGCAAACCCTGTGCTTTGATGTAGGATGGCATCCTACTGCCTATATAACAGCCATGCTGGAAAGGACCTGGGCTTTATTATGAGACCTCAGTGAGAATTTAATGTGATCCAGGCAAACCATACACTGGAGATGCATTAGAAGCAATGTGACTGGCAGTCACAGGGAGGGTAGTTATTATTCCCTTTCTACCTCGTGTTGGTGAGGCTGCCCCAGAAATGTTGTCCCATGTTGGGACCCACAGTTCAAGAGGTCATTGAGAACCCAGAGAAAGTCCACTGGAGTGCTTCTAAGATGATCAGTGGCCTAGAGTGCATGATCTGCAATGAGATGCTGAGGGACATGGGTTTGGATAGTCTCGCAAAGAGGTGGCTTAGGAGAGGAGACCCTGCACCTACGTGAAGGGGAATGGCAAAGACAATGGAGCCAAACTCACCACATTAATGGTGAGCTATACAGAAAAATTCTGGTCTTCACTGGAGTAAACAGTTTTGTCTCTTCAGGGGCCTGAAGGAGGATCATAACCTCTGTGGTGGACCTCTGACCACCCACTCCAGCTGACAGGTCACTGCCTAGCTCTGCCTTGGGTGAGCCCAGCCAGCTCCTGCTGAGCCAGTGCCTGGGCACTGCTCTGGGAACAGCTCATTCCCACAAGTTCTCCCCAAAAGACACGTATGGACAAGGTGGTGCTAGGTTCCTCCCACACGACTTTTAACAGCACCCTATTGGGCATTGCACCCTAAAACACCTCCACAAGCCTCATGCCACACCTTGTGGCATGCAAAGCACTGCATTATAAGAATGCTACCCTCAAGGGCTCAAACACAGCTCACGTATCATCTTGGATATTTTGAACTGCAGGAGAAAAAAAAAAAAGGGGGAAATTGTCATTAGAGACCTAAGTATCCCAGAAGGCCCAGAGGAGACCCAGGACTGAGGGCTTTTTCATGTAGAGCTGGCTAATCTAGCAACAGCTAGTTTTAAGCAGAGTGGGTACGGACCAGCCCACAGGGCCTTGGGGCTGGGATTTTGTCACCAGCCCTCTTTCAGCTGGCAGCATAGGCACAACTGTGGAAACTTAAGGTCGACTGCCAGGAGAAGCCTCCCCCATGGCTGTAAGTCACGTCCCTCAGCCCAGATCTCTACTAAGCCGGATGTTGAAGACCAGGGAGGGCACAAACAAAGGTGGAGCCCACCATGTTACCTCCACGTGAGTAAGAAGCTTTTACAATTATCGGTTTCCTTTGTACAGCTCAGAAGCAGGTGTCTGTGCAGCGTGGCAGGGAGCAGAAGTGACCTCTCTTTACCTCTCCTTCTCTGCTGTGTCCACGTGGAGATGGACCTGTGAAAGTGCCAGTTTTCTCCAATGTTTTCCCCTTACTGTGCAAGAGGATGATGCAGGCAGCAAGACAGCTCATTGCCCAGATTAAAATAGCTCCGTTCTGCTTCAGTTCTTGTTTATATTTTACCAGCTTTGTATCTGAACATCTTATCAACAAAGGCAAATGGACGATAGCATCTTCTAAGCAAGTTTGCTCAGAAATCCCTGAATCAATCAAAAGCCAGGGAAAACAGTTCATTGCATCTGATGCAGGAGTTCTTGGAATCTTAGCTATATTAGGCAATACCTCTTTGTTCACTCAAATTAGCCTAATTGCATGCATATTTATTTTCTGCTGTTCTATAGTACCTAGGCAAAATCAAAGTGGGCTGTTTCATTACTGAGGTGGCAATTTTGCATAAGAAATATGACCAGTTTTACATCAGACTAATAACACTATTCCATTATTCAAAACCAGAGCTAAAATTAGCAGACATCTCAACAACCAGAAGCATATGTTATCTTCCAGGTATGAGCCTGAATAAGCACAGACCTCTGCCTCCTATTAATAGCCCTTATTTCACAGAATGTTCGGGGTTGGAAGGGACCTCTGTGGGTCATCTAGTCCAACTCCCCTGCCAAAGCAGGGTCACCTAGAGCAGGCTGCACAGGACCTTGTCCAGGCGGGTCTTGAATATCTCCAGAGAAGGAGACTCCACAGCCTCCCTGGGTAACGTGTT
>Ga0065711_1035120_pt1 | contig 22778 bp, 9 predicted proteins | sample Hoacrofraction12_FD_59098 | JGI IMG/M metagenome (GOLD analysis project Ga0065711, IMG submission 59098) | Hoatzin crop microbial communities from Cojedes, Venezuela - Epithelial fraction 12 v2 (version 2) | ecosystem: Host-associated > Birds > Digestive system > Esophagus > Crop | place... | reverse complement strand
ATCCAAACCATGGACAGCTAGTTTCTCCAGGAGGATGCTGTGGGGAACAGTGTCAAAGGCCTTACTAAAGTCCAGGTAGACAACATTCACAGCCTTTCCCTCATCCACTAGGTGGGTCACCTGGTCATAGAAGGAGATCAGGTTGGTCAAGCAGGACCTGCCTTTCATGAACCTGTGCTGGCTGGGCCTGATCCCCTGGTTGTCCTTCACATGCCCAGTGAGTGCACTCAGGATGAATTGCTCCACAATCTTCCCCAGCACCAAGGTCAGGCTGACAGGCCTGTAGTTCCAAGGATCCTCCTTCTGGCCCTTGTAGATGGGTGTTACATTGGTGATCCTCCGGTCATCTAGGACCTCCCCTGTTAGCCAAGACTGCTGACAGGTGATAGAGAGTGGCTTGGCCAGCTCCTCTGCCAGCTCCCTCAGTACTCTTGAGTGGATCCCATCCGGCCCCACAGGCTCGAAAGCATCCAGGTGGCATAGCAGGTTGTTAACTGCTTACTCCTGGATCATGGGAGGTTTATTCTGCTCTCCATCTCTATCTTCCAGCACTGGGGGCTGAGTAATTTTTTTAATTGAAATGAGTGAGCAATATTGGCCCTGGAAGCCTAGGATAAATATCCTAAAGGAAAACCATTACAGTGTTATTTTGTTCAATTTCAAACATTTTAGCAACATATTCCTGTACTATATTAATGAGAATGCTTGAAAGCTCAATCCAAATATGATAAACTACACAAGCTTATTCAGTATCTTTGGAGGCAGCTGTTTTTCAAAGACATACAAAGACAAACATATTATGGTTAAGAATTTTATTTGGAAACTTGTTTCCATTGTGCTAGTATGTTTATTGAAAAAAAAGGCTTAGGTCTGGGGCTTTTGAATATTTGGCCACCATTTATTTTGCTGTTGCCGTTTCCCTATGCTCTTATATATCTGATCAGTGTTGCCTTGTTTTACATAACAACTGCTTTTTCCTCTTGGGCAAAACCCAACGGAATTCTGTTCAACTTCTGCTTTACTTCACAGATGTTACCCCTAGAGAACTGATTTTTTTATTTACTTATGTTTATTTTCTGGGCTTAATGTCTTTTTCTTTACAGCAGGTAGCTTCTAAATAAGTTAGTAGAATGACATGAGCATAACAAAGCAGAATCCAACATTGTGCAATAGGCCCAGCAGTTGTTCTCTTGTCTTCTCTACCTACTATATATGATATCCGCCTTCTTGGAAGCACTGCTCAATGGAGTGATGCAGTATTTCCAGTGTAAGGGTTGGAAACAACAGCAGCAAAAGGACATGCTTTATAAGGAGAGCATGCAGGCCTGGCTGCTCTTTGCAGTCCTTTCCCGTTTACTCTCCTAGCATTGACAATTGTATTAGGGATGTTGGAAGATATATTCCTGCTTGATCCGTTTCGTATGTATTTATAAACCTGTTTTCCATTAGTCTGTGTAATCTTTCTTGAATCTCTTGATACTGTCCACAGCTGTGTGTGGCAGTAAGTTCCAGAAGCTGGCTACCTGCTGCATAAAAAGTAGTTTTCGTCTCTTGCCCCCCGTCTTACACCAGTCTTGTTTCATTAAGTGCCTTCTACTAATGTATTGTGGGATTAGTTGAAAAATACTTTTTCATTTACTCTACCTGCTGTTTTGGTGGCATCTGCAAACATCTATCATATTGTCCTCTGCCTAATCCTCTCCTGGCTGGGGTGTTTCAGCCATTTTAAGCCGTTCTCTTTAAGGTAGCTGTTCCATTCTCCTGATTATTTTTAGGTACCCCTCTCTAATTTTTCAGTGTCTTTCTTGAAATACGTCAACCCAAAGTCCACTCAGTATTCAAGATGCAGCTATGCCATGTTCATAGAAAGAGGCAAAATAGCACACCATCCATTTTCCTAAAATACTATGGAATTCATAAGACCAAAAGAAAATCACATAGGAAATAGAGCTTCCTGGACAGTTAGGGCGTCCGGATGACTTTTGTGAGCTTAAGATCTTACTCTGTCAGCTTAAGGTCCAAGAGTCAGAATGCAAGTCTTGATATTTCAGGTGTCATAAGATGTAGATCATGGGTGTAAAGACTTGCCTTGCTACAAAGAAATTAAGTGTACAGTTGGTGTAATGGCTGTATCTGCTGGTCATCTTTAGTGTTTTCTCATTACTTTTTGATCTGTATCCTTACCTAAAATGAGGAGGAAAGAATTCTTTTAAGTTTACTTCCAAATACTTATTCTTGGCACATGATTTTCTATATGTAACTAGACATCTTGAAGTTTTATAAATCCATTTTATTTTTCAAATTAATGCTCTAACACAGTAATAGTGATTTCTAGCCCCAGTTTGGTCTAATAGCAGTGTGGTTTAGAATTTAGACAAATTACTCAATATTAAATCAGTTCAGAATGACTTAATTCAGATCTTTCTTGGAGGTTGATTTTGCTTCTTTATAAACTTGCCTCATTGGCATCAGATCACCATTTAAATTTCAAATATAATTAGGCAAGAAATTATTTTCAGTTCTTCCTGATTTCATTACTTTCAGCTTCCCAGGAAACTTCCAAGCGAAACTCATCCAAAGTGGTAGAATCCTTAGTTTAAAATCCAGTTCAAAGTTTATCTAGGATTGTCTCTGTTCTCTTGAGCTGAAGCTGCATAGTATCTCAGCTAAACATAAATGAAGCTAAGTATTTATCTTGGGTATCTTTTAGTCTTCACATATTTGATATTAACGTGTTCTGGGTATGAGAGAGAATAACAGACTTGGTGTAATCACTTTGGGGTTTTTTCCCTCAACTTCAGTGTTGCCAATATATTGAATGTGCTTTTAATTTATGCACTTCCTTTAATCAAAGAGGGGTTTTTTTGCTAATGGAATATAACCATCTTAATTCCTTGCCAGTTTTTGAATAGGCTGGTCAGACATGCCTGTGATTTTTAGCAAAGATGTGAAATGCGGTTGGGTATGTGACCCACTTCCACTTTCACTTCTCTTAGGGTCCTCTGACTACTTTTATTTATAAAAGACAGGAAAATAGTCAATTGATCATACTTCAGTGTATAGGGCTTGCAGTTTGATATGCTACAGAACTTGGGTTTTGAAGAATTGCTAAACAGTTGAGTAATCTTTATCTCAGTTTTTTGACAGCCATGTAAATATGCAAGTAAAACATTACAACCACAAAGAAACTCAGTCAGATGAAAACTAACTAAACTATGTTGACCTAAGACAATGTTAGTATATTTATTATACATACACTCCCATATGCTTTGAATTCTTATTCTGTGTTGTAAGTTAGCTTGCAGCAAGTTTCTCTCACATTTTAGTTGCCATGCAATTGTTTTTTAAATAGCTTTTCCACATGGTCACTGTGTGTAGTTTGAGAGAAGAAATTAGAAAAGAATTTATACCACACTCTCCATGGGTTCTGTTATAAAATAGCTGTCTTCTTTTGGGAATAAGGAGAAAGTAAGAACTTTCCAAAAACTGAAATATGCAGTGTGCAAAGCCAATTTTCAGTTTCAAGTGACTGAGTGTATTGCGTAAGATTCCAAGCTAGTATGTGTCAAAGCACATTTAGATTGTTATAGCAGTTGGAAATACAGAGAAGATGGCAGCTCTGTATAAACTGATCATACTTTCAACTCAAATAGTGCATTCCAAAAATTAGAATTCAGGCATCAGTCTTCAGTGAAAAGACTTATTTACCATACGGTCTCAAAATACTGTTATAAAACAAATTTTTTCAATAGCACTGTGGTAGATGTACTTCTGTAAATATGATTGTAATGGTCAGAAGTTTGAAGAAGCAGGTAGGGGGACTTGCTTTTTAAGGCCATCTGACTATATCAAGAATGTGGTACTTTTTGCCTTTGAAACACTGGTCAGACATCCGTGGAACTACAGAGATTGTAGTTTGTATAGAAGTATATGTATGTATACATTTTAAGTCCTTTTCAAAATCCTTAGATCTCTAAAATAGAAGCTCAGATTGTATGGAAACAGAAGTATTCATGTTCCTCTCTCACAAGCTCATCCTCATTTGCTTCAATGTTCCAAAGCAAGTTTTTCAAAGATGTCAGCCACATCTAGAGCTTTCATAGGGTGTCTCGGCATCATGCTGCTGTGACATGGGCTCTGAGTCTGCATCAGAGGAAAGAACAGCTGTTACAAAGAAATGGAAATAATGATGAGAAAACCGATGAGATACAAATAAGGATGCAAAGAACAAGGAATCGCTGAACCTGGAACAAAATGGGTTGAGAAAGAAGCTCAGGACAGGACAAGGAGCAAGAAAAATGAGTAGGGGAAAAAAAGCAATAATGAGTGTACTTAAACGATGTCATTTGACTTCAAGAATGCTTGGGCAAAATACAAACACAGGCTGTAAAAGAAAAACAGCACCTTTCTTAAAAAAAAAAAAAAAAACAAAAAACAACACCAAAAAAACCAAACAGATTGTGTTCCAGGTATTTGGACTGTCAAACTACTTTGTGCAACCAGAATTCTATTTATAGCATAGCTGAACAGCAAAGCAGGCAAATTAAAGACGTGATGTATTTGTCAGAGCAACATTAAACAGCTTCAGTAACTCAATGAGGCCCCACTCATTACTTAAAAGCACAGTGCTTATAAAACAGCTCAGTCAATTCTAGTATATGAGCTAATGCACTTTAAAAAAAAGAAGTGCATGAAAGCAATACTACTGTTTATATTAAATGTAGTAACTACTTCTCAATATCCATTTAACATGTGTTGTTTTTTTCCACCATTCTGCAAAGATGATTTCAATCTGTCCACAAACCATTTATTTTTTTTCTCTTGATTCTTGTATACTTGATAGTAGCATACTCGAAATTACCTCTTCTATCCATGGGCCATCAACTATTGCCATGTGTTGCACACAGTTACGAATGGAGAACATGCTCTGCTGAGAGGGAAAGAGAATGGAAAGGCAGGAACCAAGAAGGAAAATGACTGTTGCTCTATGAGTGGGGAACCATAGTTAATAGAGGTTGTATTGGAAAACTACCTAATGTAGCTTTTATGCTAATAATGAGAGCTTGAGAATTACTGAAATACATATTATTAACCATTAGATCAATTACAATAACTATAGCCAGAGATTAGCTAGCTACGTGAGTGTTGCCCAGGGGCAGTAGATACTGGAGGCAGTGTGCTCCACAGCATGGGCTGCTGGAATGCTTCTGGAGGTTGCAAGTGTGACAGTGGTAATGATGCACTATTCAACAGCTAAATCAATCTACAAGACTCCCTTTGAGGAGACAAATCCATCAGTCATTTGAAGTATTTATGGTTGTGCATATCTACGTAGATGGGTTTATAGTGAGGGAGGAAGAGAGACAGTAGGGAATGTCTCTCTGCTTTTGAATCCCTTTGACTTTTGCCTCGTATGCTTCCATAGCAGTTCCTGTCCTGATGTGTTCTACTTCTGCCTGCCTTGGCACATAAGTAAAGCTTTGGGTCTCTTCCCCATTCTGGCCCAGGTACAAGAAAGCTCTCCCTGATATTAACAGTACTATACAGTAAACTCACAGCAGAGCTTGGCAAGCACTTAGTGGGCACCTGGTTATCTGTCTGTCTTGTCATGGTCTGACAGGTAGTAGTATACTGTAAAAAGCTTGAAAATGTCATTCTGCAGACTTCAATTCTGCCTCTGGGATACAAAAGCAGCTGCATCTAAGATTGTCATGTTTTTTGGGGTTTTTTTTAAGTGCAGTTATCACTGAGTGACTTTCCAAATACAGGTCTCTAAACTTGGAATTCAGGGAAACTGTTTTTTTAGTCTATGTGACTGGCAGCCAGTAAAGAAATGCTAAATTAATGCAGGTGCAAGAAAAGGTCTGTTTAACTGTCTATTCCTCCATAATTAAAATGTGCCGTTGTAGGTGTTGACTGCAGTAACTTTTTTTTAACACCTCTCTAATTTACCCTTATTCTATTGTAAGTGTGTTTATAGATAGTACTGTGTCCTCTACAAGCATCAATTGGGACTCCTCACATGTTGATGGTTAGCTCTCCCATAGGAGGCTGTAAATCCTGGGGCTAATAACTAATAAATATTTTGAGTCTGCCTATGGAAGTATTTTTGGTTCCGACATCCACAGCGAGCTGTAAAATGCAACTGACAGTGCTAATGTTTGTTTATGAGAAGATCATTTAGAGAAGATTAATCTGATTCCCTCTACTCAACTCTTAAATGAATAATTTGGAGGTCTTGTTGGATATACAGGCCAATGATGTTGCAACTACTTAAAGGGAAACATTTTGAGCAGTATTTTTAGGTCTTCTGACCCTAGTAGGCACTCTTTAAATAAATGTTTAGCAAAACTATAATGGCTAAATGTTTATTGATAATAAAAATTTATTTAAATACTGTCTATTTCTCTATAGTGATACTTCACTAGTTTATAAAGAAACTAAAAGCAGAATTTGCAATTAGTTGACCTTGCAGAAATCTATTCCAAAGTGGTTTAACAATCAACAGTTTATGTAAAATTGAGATTAGTTACAACAGAAGAATAGAGGAAGGAAGAGAAGTCTTGGCCATGTACATATCTGGAAAACCGTCTTGCACTAAACCTTATTGTATTGGACAAAGTCAGTAAATGAGCATTCCATCTGGTATAGTTTTAAAGAAAAGCAAGCCCTATCTTCTCTGAGCAGCTGTACTCAGTGGCAGGCACAAAAGGTAAGGAAGCAAAGAAATGCAGTACTGGCAGGATTTAGGAAGAATAATGGAGATTCCAGCATCTGCAGAATTTATTGAACCCATTGAGAATTTGTATACTGTGCTTTGTGTTGTCCTTTCACCTTCACTATCCTCTGCTACAGCCCTTTGTATTCACAGAAAGATGTCTGCAAGTGATCAAACCAGAAGAAGTGGTAGGAAGTAACTTCATTAGAAGACAGTAAGATGATGGCAAATTGGGAAGACTAAGTATTTACCTTAGTACTGATTGAAGTTTTCCCCACTGAGAAAGCCATCATAATTAGGACATTTTAAGTCCTTATTTCAAGCCAGTGAAACTTTTGTGCCTGTACTGAATGTGTTATCAAGTGTAAGTGTAGTTTCAAAGACCAGTATCCAATACTTGTGTTTTAACTATAATATTTAAGAAGGTTGATTTTATATGATCATAGTACTATCATTATATGATTAAGGATCTGACTGAGTGTCAGAAGTGGGTTAAAATCAGACAGCTAAAAGATGGCTGGCTCTGAAATGCTTGCTCTAACAATCACTGCCAGATATGAATAGTTTATCTTCCCATGTTAGGCTGAGAATCGTGGCAATTCAGCAGCAGATCTGTGACTCCCCATTAGCCTGTGTGGCTGATGCCCAGTAACAATGGCAGCTTCAGATATTTGATTTTATTCTGCTGCTCTGAGCCTGTTTGGAGTTTCAGGCTGTAGACATCTCCTAATCCATTTGCTTCTATATTGGCAGAAGAGTTTGATTTGTGCATAACGAGTTAGAGAGATATCTGACAAGCCATTAATCCAGCAGATTTAAGAGGGTAGTGAAATGGAGTGGGAGTCTAATAATGAGGAGCTGGGGACAGTAATTTTGTTCTTACTAGATCTCAGCCAACAAAGATGTGCCGGCAACATATGTGAGATGTAGAACGATTAGCACTGCCTTCTGTTATTTGGTCAAATATGATTCAAACACCTAGTAATACAGTAAATGTATTTGATTTTACATTAATAGCTAAGAGTAAAGATGGTCCATTCGCCCGTTATGATAACTAAATATTCTTTCCAACTAACAGTACTTCAGCTATCCAGTGACTAATCTCAGCCAGTGTGCCGTGAATGTTTTACAAAAGTGACAGTGGACAACTGTACATAAATCTGTCTTCCTTTGCTCATTACCTTACTGATAATTCTTGTGTAGCTTTCAAACTGTAAGTACACAGTATGTGTACTGTGGGTGAAGACATCAACTCTTCTTGATGCAAGACTAATGTTCAGTTGCAGTACATGCAGTTCCTAACTGCACATTTGAAATACAGTGAAAAATGTTAAACCTATTCCTGATGCACCATGTAGGGACTGTCAAAGGACAATTTAGTCCTCACTAAAATGCTTAGTATCATGATGAATATTTTTGTCTTCATGACCTGTTTCCCATATGTACTTCAGATTTCTCTCCTAGCAGTGGATTTGGTTTGCAGATGTAAGGTAAAATAATCTACCTGTTTTTCTCTTAAATCTGTTTTATCTTCTAAGATTTGATCCCATTGTTTCTTTGATGTGGATATCCATGAATGTAAAGACTAAATATAAAAATGCAGGGGCACAACATATATATAACTTTTGGATCTGCAATTGTGGGCCAAGGGTATGAAATTCTGGTTTTGGTGTCAGCAATTATTAGCCTATCTACAGGAGGGCTTTAGGCATTGCTATTATTTTACCTTTAGCACAAGTTAACTCTAGCACTAGGATTGTCACTATAGGACTGCTAATATGTTGTTTCTGGCTTAATACCTTGTCCATGCCAGAAAAGCAAGTACTAAGGCCAGTTCAGATCCTGATTTTCTTAAATAAAGCCTAACTGGACATCACCATACCTGGCAAGTGGATTTTACACATTTTGTAAAGTTATTGTCAGAAGTGCAGCCATATTCATCTTGAGAGAGATATTTTGAAGCAGGTTGCCAAAATCAGACTTTAAGCCTAAGCAGGAGGTGAGGTCTGAAAACTAAAAATTTCGTTGTTTAATACTGTGGGGAAGGTGTTTGGTCCAGCTTTTCAAGTAACTGTAAGTCCTGCAGTGTCTCACAGTAACTATTATCATCAATCTGTCTTTTAATCTTTTATGGCTTCAGTCATAACTTCAATATGGGTTGTTTTGTTGTGTTTTTTTTTCTAATTGGGATGATCAGAGGCTGCCTGTCTGGTGACTGGGACAATTATTTAAAACGGAATTTCTAGATTGGATTATAGAACAGATGCAAATAAATTGGTAAGATATTAATTAGTCTCTTAATAAGGTCTGCTTAACAACTTTCTGGCAGTTTATAATAGTATGTAAGCTCAGAAAGTTTATGAAAAGTCTTATTTCAGTATCCATGTCTTTCCAGAAAGGTTGTAGGATTTGAGCATGGGGATGTTGCAGTTTATTAGACGAACTATGCAGGGCATACTCTGAATGAAAAAATTCTTTCTGGCTACACAGAGCAAAGACCAAACCATTCAAAATGTACAAACTGGGTCAGCCAGTTTAGAGAGTGGTTTGTTTGTCTTTTTCTTATCTGTTAAAAGCAATTTTATAGAAATAGCTTTATTGACAGAAAAGAGAGTTCTTGTGAAAGTGCTTGGAATTTGATCTGGAAAAGCCAGCTGCTTGGAGTTTGATCTGAAAAGCCAGCTAACACACTTTAAAGCAAGTTTCTGTTTCAGCATTTATATTAGCAGCTATAAAACTTTTATCTCTTGCAGCAGACAAAAATATTGTCAAGTGTAGGCTCAGCAACATGGTTTCAATAAAATGTTTCTGCTAATCAAGCTAGCAGCTACATAGCAAATTAATGTGAAAATTCTTTTGATACATACTTATGTGTATGAGTAATACTGTGACTTAGTTCTCTTTAGGCTTACTTTTAAAACTATTTCAAGCCTGAAGTCAGGTAAACACTGATGGTCTGTTATGTGTAGACTTGGAATTGCACAGAAGACTGAGAGTACGGTTCTGGATCCATGCTGGATGCATTGCATCGTCTCTAAATAAGGAGAGTAATGCCCCATTGCTCCACGCTGACTGTTGAGACCTGTTGACCGTTAAGGCATCTTACCAAAGTCACCGTGCCGAAAGATCTAGATTCTGGCTAAGTGAAACAAAACCTCAGTACTGAAGTTTTGTTATTTGAAGCCTTTGCAAAGGCAATCTGTTTGCTTTCTTTAGTGAAAATACAACTATGGAAAAATTGTTTGCAAACTAAAATGTCCTCAAGAGGATGCTTAAGCATCTGAAATATCTGGAGTTGGCCAGGAATGGACTGCAGCCAGTGGACTCCTTGGTCCCAGTTCCGTGAAGAGGTAACAGATAAATATATGGCTGTGCACAGGAATGGTGCTGAGTAGCCCCAAAAAATATGCTGGAATCTACTGATACCAAGGGAATTTTGAGATGAGTTCAGCATGGTTTTATCCAAAATCAGAAGCCAGAGTAATTTCCTTCCTTGTCTCATGGAAGAAAATTTGGTTAACTTGATATCTGGCTGTTCGAAAGGGATTACATAACCTCTATTGCTAGTGTTTTATAAGAAAAGTTGGTATTAACTGCTTGAATGGGTGCATACCTCTAAAATTTACTTTATAACTTTCTGTCCCCATTCTTAAGAATCATTCTATGAAAGGACATAATGGTGTCTAAATTAACTTTGGAGCTCAATAACATCAAATAGTCATTATTAACTATAGGAATTTATTATATTACCTTTTGGTTGCTCTAAAAATGACCAGCAATCACATCTTCAGGTATTACAGAAGTGTTTGGGAACAGCGTAATTCTACATCAGACCAAAATCTTTTAACAAGCTCTGTGTATTAGCCGTATCTCCTGTCAGTAACAATTAGAGGCACCTGTGTAAGGGTGGAACTGAACTGAAGGTGCACAGAGTTTAAAATAATTGTGGGTAATCTTTTAATCACAAATTTATTTCAGAGAGCAATTAGTGCTTGTTAAGAAATAATGTTTGGTCCCTTGTGGATGATCAAAGTGCTCTGGAATTAGTCATGAGAACTCCTGCAGTTTTACTTAACAGATAATAGTTGGGAGTGTAATGGGCTTACATTTTTATGTATTATACTGAGGTGAGTTTCAAAACCGGTAAGCTGTAAAATCATGTATGTTGACTGAGTAGTTGCATGCATGCACAGCCAGGTGAATGACAATTAGCATCCATATTGGACATGCAAAGACTTGATATACACAAAGGTGTGCATGTTAAAAATTCTGGCCTCTTGGGCTGGGTCATAGGTTTACTGACAAAGGTGTTTCTCTTCATAATTTCTTACTGGAGATTATGTGCATGTGCTCCCACTTTTGTTATTGCTGGAGAAGTTCCAGTTGCAGATTTCTTTTTGTGACTTAAGAAACAAGTGAAAAAGATCATAGCTTGACTTTCAAGGTACTCTGCTCCTCTGAGAGTTTAATATATATCCACTTGTAAACTCATCTAGTAAAAAAATCCATTAAGCAGGGAAGGGTAATGCGTTCCAGGCCATTGTTCCAACTATGTTAGCAAAACCCTTGCAATGTTTTACTTGGTGAGGAAGAAATAGCAGATGGGTTGCGGATGGTTGCCAAACACTCCCAGATGATGCCAGCTCTGACTAATATCAGTCCTTTTTGTCTTCCTAAAACACCCAGTTGTCCTCACAAACAATTAATGGTTTCATCTGTAACTGTAGCCATTTAATTATGGATTCATAAGCTGTGGAGGTCATGAAAGAAGCAAGTGGAAACTTTGAGAAATGGAAATAGGATTGTACAGAGGGACTGTGTTTCAGTATGGACATGACATCTTTTCACAGGTGGTGTGCAGTAAGCTGTGGAGCTTCATTTCAGTAACTAATGACGAGTCAGATACAGCCTCATTAGACTAAGTCTGATGGTGGCATGGTGAAAGACAACAAGTCTGTCAGTCATGTTAGTGGGTAAATTGAAATGCAGCCCTGGAAGAAGCTCTCACGTTCCTCCCAGGTGGGTGCCCTTGTTATCTGGTGGCAAACTTTAAAAGGCAGCATGTGTTTAAGGATTTATAGTAAGCCAGTGGCAGCTGCTGTTGGCAGTGAGCTTGCAAGCAGCTCAGCAGACAGCTTTTATCTATTTCTCTAGAAAGTCTGTGGCTGTTACATGAAGGCAGTACCTTCCTAGCGTTGTCAGGGCTATGAAGAGTCTTGAAGATGGATGACTAGTTATGGCCTGAGATTTGTTTTCTTTCTGACAGAGATCCTAAATAAAAACAAAGCATTTTCCTCAATCTTATCAGGAGGAAGGCAAGTGTATAACTCTTCAGTACATTGAAAGGCCAGAATCTTCTTTACTCACTTATCCTTGTGGTTTAGTGCTTCAGTGGTTGATTCTTTAGTAAGTGTTCCAGGAAAGTGTAAGATAAAGACAAGATTCTGAAATCTTCTCAAAAACCCTTGCTTACATGAGTGGATTCAAGACTGTAGTCTTAGTGGTGGTTTCTCTGAAGTGTGTGTGTGGTGAGGTTAGTTGCAATGGGCTTCCTTTCATTAATTTTCCTTTCCAATCTAGTGGGTGTTCACTTGTTACCTCAAAGAAAGCACAAATAAATTGAAACAATATGGATGTACTTTTCAGTATGCTTGTGATGCTTGCTATTATATCTGTATTAAGTTCATAGAACCAGCAGTAGTATAGAGCAATACTATACGAATAATGATTCTTACCAATAGCTTCTTCATGAGTAATAAGAGTAAGCACTACTTGCTTCTGTCAATTCATTCATTCTATCAAATTGAGCTATGCTGTGAGATATGTAAGTTGCATCTTCCCTGCTATTCCACATCTGTCTTGAATAATTAGGTGCTGTCCTAGACAAATTACAGTTAATTTCTCTGTATAAATGCAGTGCATACCACTTTGTGGCATGTAATGTGAAGCATTAAACAGTATATAGAAGGTCATGAAGGCTTAATGTGAAATATATTCATGCTATATTCTCAATTTGAAGAGCCAAATAGTTTAAAAACATGATCATGTTAAGCCTTATACCTATTCAGAGTTGTTGTTGTTTTGCCCAGTTTAAGGCTTCACTTTTAGGACTGAGTTTATTTCAGTATCCCCTCCTAACAAGGGGTTTTTACCTCCTTAAAAAGTATCAGGACTTTCTTTAGAACAAAACCATTACTGCCTTTTAGTAAAACTTAACCAATGGAGTGGAGATTTTTGCCTCAAGTTAAGGATTATTATCTTGCTAAACAGCTTCTGCTACGTAACGTTTTAGTGTCATGAATTTCAACTTAGGATAATGATACTAAATACAACTTTTTTTTTAATGAGGCCTATTCCAACTCCTGTGGGGTAAGTCTGATTTTTGTTAATGACTTAACGTTTCCAGTTTTCACATTACTTTCTTGTTCTGAATTGCTGTATAAGGATAAACAAATTTCTTGTATTTCATCCTGTCTTCTTGTGCAGCTCGGCGTCCATTCTCCAGCTGCTGAGCTGTCTGTGCTTTCCAGGTGGGGGAAAATTTGGTTTCTCAGATGAAAATTCTAGTATGATTATTATTTTCTTTTGTCAAAGTGAAAACTTTTCAGGAAAAACCCACTGTGTTTTGAAAGCGTCTGATCCAATGGTATTAGTCTTTTGACAATAAATCAGGTAGTGTAAAATGACCATCTGCTTTGTGAGATTTTTACTCAAGCTATCTCATGCCCATATTTCCTTCTGGATTCTTAGCCAACTTGTGAGTTCATTTTGAGACAGACATTTCTGGGGGTTTTGCTTTTTTTGTCAAAGAAGTTGGTGAACAGAATGACAGGATTATTTGCAGTTTATAGTATCAAATTCCTGATGACTTCATGTCTGATCTCTGCTGTCTGCTTTCTTAGTGTTTTATACCCCAGAAGGCCACTGTGGAATCTATTCTGTCATTGGAACCAGTGTTCATCCCTGGTTTTGACACGCAGATATTTTTGTTCGTTTATTCCCCTTGAATCTTCTTGGAGGTTACCTGCACCTTTTCTGTTTGATACCTGTGTTCTGAGATTCTGCTGTGGGCCACTGTCTGTCCTTCTCTGCTTCTGGCTCATGCAGTATATTTTCTGCTTTCTTTTCTCACTCCTTTAGTTGTTCATGTTTTCCTTTCCTGTGTTCCATACAAAATAACTGGAATTCTTTTGAGGTCTGCCAATATCTGGTTATCAAAAGTTTGCCTTCTAGAGAATATGCAGAATTGATGAATATTCTTTAAGACAGGAAATGTCTTTTTACATAAATACAAACAGTGGCTTGTATTTCATGTGCAGGAAGTCGCTTTGGATAGGAAACTGAATATGAATTATCCGCCTATGAACTATTTCTGAGCATCATGGCTGGCTATACTGAGCTGTATCAGCTGGACTGCAGTAATCTGTCTTCTGTCTTTCTATATACCCAGCACCGCTGGTGGTGACTGCTTGTCCCAACCTGTTGTCTTCCCGTAGTGTTGCTGTAACAACTCTCAGAAAGTTTCCCATTATGTTTTCCAAGTCAAAATTCAAAAGTGGTGCTTCACTCTTCTCCTTGCTCTATCTTTTGTTTTTAATACTGTCAACATATTGTTCCTGAAATGTTGCACTCATTGTTTTGGCTTACGTGACTGTGCTGTTTGAATTTCTGCATCTCTAATCACTCTTCCATCAGAGGATTGTTTTTTCCCCAATTAGTCTTACCTTCCAGTACAAATTTAGCTTTGCTTTCTGATGACAAGTCATAGATTTACCTATACACCAGAGATGTGTGCCCTTGTCAATACTGACATCTTACCCCATTACTTTGTTAGTTTCTTGTGAATGGGCTGCAGAAATACACGTAAAACCTGAGGTCTTTCATCCACTGCCTCTCTAATTACTGTAGAGATTCTGTGCTGTCATTCTGCCTGTCATTCACTTTCACAGTCAAGGTATTTTTCTTAAGTGAAAGCCTTTCCCCAGGACCTTATAGCTAGGTGATATCTAAGAATTACCTTTTTTTTTTTTTCCTCACAGCTGGCTACTAGCTATCTATACTAATACTGTCTGGCCTGCAGAAATTTGTTATCTGTCTCTTTATATACCCAGGTTGTGATGTCCCTTTTCTTTGTGAGAGGGGAGAAATTACTTAATTACTTTGGATTGAAAGCCAAAACTGTTGTCTAATTGACATTTAAACACTGTCAGTTCTTTCTGTTATGATACAGCTTTCCCAATTCAGCTGCACAGATCGGCTCTTCTCTAGGCTCTCCTTACTTTGTCTTAGTAGAACATCCATTTTGCAGACACTGAGAGATGGGAGTCTTTTTGTGCTTGTATTAATGTGAAATGCATCTTTAAAAGGAATTCCTTGTGTCACTGTTTGACCCAATCACCCTTTTATTAGTGTTCTTCCATTTCCTCCCATTCTATAGTCATACCCAGGTCGCTTGTCTTTGTTTTCATAGCCCTTTTTAGCTTGTTCTTGTGTTTCATTTAATTTTTGAAGTTTCTGTTTCCTCCTATTGCAGGTGAACTAGCATAAAAATACAGTGATACAAATGTGGTTATATTCCTGTTGTAGAAAGTACACCTAATAACTATGCTAGTGAAACTTTTTTGAGAAGTAGACTATGCTTAGGACAGTGTGGATTTGAGCAGGTGGAGGGAAACACAGGGAAGCAATTAGGCAGCACTGGTCAGCATGATCTCAGCATATTAGCTGTCTGACTTGAGATGCCAGACACCTTATAAGTCTTGTTGTTGTTGTTTGTGGACTGAGTGTTTTGGCTGCATCATACAGACTTTTTAAGTGAGTGCTTGGTTAAGTTTTGGTCCTTCGTGATACGCAAATATGTGTTTAGTTGTTGTTGTGTAGGTGATTGATAGATTCCAACAGAAAAATTTCCTAGCCATAACTTTCATTTTCACAATATTGAGAATTGGCTTAAGGATTCCGGTAAGCTTTAATGCAAAGCATGAACTTGGTCCTGAGTTACTTTTTTGTACATCTGAGCTGGATTGGCCATAACTTTTAGTGGAACAGCAATACTAACAGATGTTATCCCTTGTGTAATTTCCAAAGAAAGCCACACTAGTTGACACTTTCAAATAATAAAAAACAAAACCAGTCATGCTGAGATGTTAGCCATCGTAAAATTGAATATAACACAGCTATGTAGAGGGAAAGGGGTTTTCTTTAAGTATACTCATAGAAACTAATAGAATGTAAATTACTTTGGGGATGATAATCATGTTTGTTGTCAGACTTATGGAATGATATAATAGAAGGCTGTTCATTCCTGTTTATCAGGCATAAGTAAATAAAGTATATTCGTATTCTACACAGCAGCTGCCTTAGACTTGTACAGCTGTGAATGTACTTCTGAAGGTAGATTCTTCTTTTTTCTGACATGGTGATGATCTATTAGGACTTGGAATAACCAGGGACCTGTGTCTATATTTGCGGGGGTTTAGCTGTTCCTTACTGCTAGGTCCAAGTTTTACTGAAGTATTGCCCAGATTTGATCTCTGCAATGTGAGGTTTCTTTTGTCTTCTGCTAATTTTCTGATGCTGGCCGTTGTCAGCCAGGATTCCAGATTAAATAGCCTATTTCTATATTTATATGACTGCATTTGATGTGATATGTCAGTCAGATAGTAGTTTGGCTTCCAAAATACTATTCTAGCTTAGAAAAGAAACTGATCCTGTTCAGAGCAGACAGGATTGTTTTTTTTTTGAACACCAGCTAAGATTTAGATACAGCTTTTTGTTGTGTTTGGCTGCATCACTTATCAAGCCATAGCACTTCTCTTTCAAAGCCACCACCTCAAGAACTTTATGTGAACAAAATTCAAACTTTATAATTCACATTTTATTTTCTATCTGCAAGGAAGAGAGTGATTTGAATACTGAGATCAGAAATAGCTGTCTTTCCCTGCTTCTCATTGTGGAGCAAACAATCTGGAGTGCATTGCATGTAAAACATCATGATCAGGGAGAATTGCATTTGAACAGAATAAACTTTGCAGAAGGCTTATTGTTCTAGAGTATTGCAGTAACTGGACTTCAGATTTCTCTGCAGTTGCTTTCTTAACATCTGTAGGAGAGAGGAAAGAGAGGAGTACATCCAAATGGCATGCCTAAGAAAGGAATGTAAATTATCCCTTTCTGTTTATTTGCCTTTGAAGCCTGTCTGCTAAAGTTCTTAGCATGCAGATACCACTGTGATAGGTGCATTATAAATAATATACTACCTTTTCACAGTTTTAGTCAAAATAGAATGTGTCCTCACCTACCCTTTCCAAATTTGTCCAAATGCTCTTATTATATAGAAGCATAAAAGACCAAATTAACAACAGAGACTTGGAAAATTGTTGACTTTATGAATTTTTAATGAAAAGGGGGAGTTTCGTGTTTAGTAAGGCTGATTCCTTCTAAGCAAATGACATAAACAAAATCAAATTCAGAGGAAGAGCCTGGCTGCTGCTGTAAAATAGGTGCAGAATTTCATACTTATACTGATGCCCTCTGCATCTTGCCAGGCTAAATGTGTTGCACTGGAAAAGGTTTCTGATGGTTGATACAGGAACACTTTATCCACAGCAGCTGGGCTTGGATTGATGTTGGCGTAGTATACTCAAGTATATGTTGAATAAACTTAGCTGTGCCATTTTAACAAGCTAGTATCTTTAAATTAACAAGAAATAGTTGCTACTTGACCTTGCCTGAATTGCTTTGCTGTTCTTGGTTTTTCCAGTTTTGGAATGGAGAGAATACTTTTTGTCCATAAATCTTACAATATGCTGAAAGCTGGTAAATATAGTCCTGCAGAGCTGCTGTCAATATCAACATACAATAGCTAGACATGAGATGAAGAGAAATACCTTGTTCAAAGAGCCCAGTTCGTCAGTCTTCCAACTCTGATACGGGTGAGAAATTCAAACTCTGAGATAACTTGTGTTACATTTGGGAGTGTAAGATAGTCCTCTGGCCACCTATCTCAACAGCAGTTTATATGAATGATTCATTGAGGGGTTTTGTTCTGCATAAGGGATTATTTCTTTCTTCAGAAAAGATGGGTAGTTCTTGGAATTGTATGTTTTTCTATGTGACTTGGCCCTTGTCAACACACACAAGTTTGTTCCTGTTTTATATTACAATTTTAAGTGAGCTACAACTCCCTCACCCCAGCACTGGCATAGTTACACAGCCATGATGTATGTCCTACAGCTTATCTTTGCGGAGGAAGAGAAACAAGCAATTTCCTAATAAGACGCTTGTCTTGTGATGATTGGCAGCTTCAGTCAGGAAAGCAGAACAGTCCCTGCAGTAACTTTAGTAGTACTTTCAGTAAGGATGGATGGCAGCCTTTAGTTGCACCTGGTGTGCTTCTAAAGAGCCAGCACAGACTCCTCAGAGTGAGGAAGGAAGAAGCAACAGGACTCTCAAGACTGTACACTGAACTGGGTGAGGGGATAACCTTGTTGGAGAGAGGAGTGGTAACCTAGTTAGCTGTCCTCGTTGGCCAATGCATGTGAAGTAGTCTCTGGCGAGTAATTCAGGACGTCAGTTAGAGCACTCCTCTGTAAGAATATTTGTATCTAAGAAAAAATATGTTGGTAACTGTTTTGTCATGGAGGGAGAGAAGTATATCTTTCATATAAATTCCTCAACCACTACAGAAAAAAACACTTATAAACTGCAGCTTTGTTGTCAACTCCTTATTGTTCACTTGGCTTTCTGCTCTATCCCTGACCATTCTGAAAAAAGAACTAGTCTTGTAAAATCTGGAAAATACCGTCAGCCTGCTGTCCAGGAAAGCAGCTCTTGTTTGTTTGTGTTTTTTTTCAGTTGGATTGGTTTTTGGGGGTTGCGGGGGGGAGAGGAGAAAGTTGGAGGTTTTCAAGGTTCTTCAGACCTGAAAGAGACTTCCTGTGTAAAAGTGAAAAGGTGAAGACCCAAAGACTAAACTGCTTGTGTGTTCAGAGTGAGATACTATTACAAATTGTTGGAAGGGGCAAGTTGACTTTGCATAGTTTTCAACACAGTTACCATTTGAATTAAAACTCTGCATGCCTATGGAAAGTGTCAGAGGTTAGTAATATGGATTAGTGAAATAAAATGTTAAATAAAATCCACAGCAATTTGTCTTTCTCCGTACTCTTAGCTGGTGAGCAGCTAATGAAATGGAAGTGTGTTTACATCTGCAGTTGAGCTGTATGCATGCTAATAGAATTGATATTTTCCATGGAGTACAGAATGTCAGTCAAATTCTAGCAACCTGCCAGCATGCTAGACACGTACATTAGCTCTCAAACGTCAGTGCTGACAGTTTAAGTTTCTAAGCCTCTAAATTCTGGTCAGCCACAGGTGCTATAGGCAATTAGTTGCAGTTTATATAGAGGTTAGGTCTCATTCTAATAGCCGTTTTGTAAAAGCTCGACAAGAGTCCGTCCTAATGTTGTGCAATGTAACAGTAGGATAAAATGTACTCTCATCCATACTCCCTTCAGTCCACCAGCATGAATGCAGTTCAGCTGATATATATTGGTTATCTTGAAACATCTACTTATATTCTTTTTATTTTTACTGTGTAATTATATTCTGTTTATTGTGTGTTCTTGGACCGTGTAGTCCCGTTCATACCAGAACTGTAAAGTAAGGGGTCATTTGCATGGTATTTAGCAGGCAGACACAAGCTTGCTCTGCCTGTGCCTTGCGCCAGGTGGATGCTGGCCAGCTCTGAGTGGAAGCCATGCAATGCAGAGACGAACCTCAGCTAGCACGCTCTTCTGAGAAGCAGGTGATAGTATCTCAGGCCATGCAGGCATATTAGGGTGATGCTGGCTTACAACATGGACCTGCAAATGCATAATGTGTTGTGCATAAAATCCAAGGTCTGAAGTTCAATAACTCCTTTTTCTAGTGTTGGGACAAGGCTAGTATGCAAGGCAAATTTCTACTCTGCCTCATTCAATTTCAGTAGATTCTAATCTGAGAGCATCTTCCTCTCCATATTATAAATTCTTTCCTAGTTAAGTGATGCTGTTGCTTATTTAGACTGATGTGATTAGGATTCTTATCCAAGGTTTAACATACAGAATGAATTTAGCCCTTGGAAGACATACCTTGTAAGTGACCAGGTTTCCAGAAGAGGTAGTGCAAAGAACTGTTAGAAAATCTAGTTCTGTTGCATTGTGTTGAGTTGTGTCCAGCCATTCTGATGAAGCTGTTTCTTCAAGTAAAGTGACCAAAGCCTCTTTTTGGTGGGATCAGAAGTGCCTGATGTTTTTCTGAAGAGTGTGTGATTTTGAGTCATCCTTTGGTTTTTTTCCAGTGTATGTTAGTTATCACTTCACCTTCACGTGCTTGCAAGAAAAGTTCTTAAAACCTGACTGAAAAAAGTACCTTAAATATGAACTCAAGCTGGATGAGGTTAACTGACACAACTAAGATAGAGCTTCCATTCATTTGGTGTCACTGCTTCTCTTCCATCTCTATAACAGCTTGGATGACGTCTTCAAAAGATATGACTGAAAGGGACTGTAAAAGAAATCTATAAAACTGAGTGACATCAAGATGAATTCAATTTCATGTTAAACCTTCACTTTTTGCATTATGAGAATATCAGGGTTACTTAGGACTGAGAATGGGATATTTTATAAACTTAAGTTCTAGTTTAACTGAAAGAGTTTAGGCATTGTCCTGGTTTTGGCTGGAAGAGAGTTAATTTTCCTCCCAGTAACTGCTGTGTTTTGGATTTAGTATGAGCAGAATGTTGATAACACTGATGATTTTAGTTGTTGCTAAGAAATCAAGGCCTTTTCCCAGTCTCCCATGTTCAGCTAATGACCAGGTGTGCAGGAGCTGGGAGGGAGCATAGCCAGACAGCTAGCCCAAGATGGCCAATGGAAATATTCTGTACCACAGGCGTCATGCTCAGTTTATAAATGGAGGTTGGTTGGGGGGCCAGGAATACTTTTTTTTTTTCTTTTTCCCCCAGGAGTTCAGTCTTTTCCATGAGTTCAAACCTTTTTGGGAGATCCATGAGTTCCGTGTTCCGCTAGTCTTTGGGTGGTGAGAAAAATTGTATTGTGTATAGCTTGTTTTGCATATTCAGTGGTAGTAGTAGTAGTATTTCCTTTGTTGTCTTTTTAAACTGTCTTTATCTCAACCCACAAGTCTTGCTTTTTGTCTCTCTTACTCCCCATCCCACTGGGGGAGAAGGGGAGGGATGAGCAAGCGGCTGTCTGGTCCTAGTTGGCCAGCTGCCAGGTTAAACCATGCCAAGCATGTATGGTATTCACTGGAGGGAGCAGCTGTCCTCTCCTGTTCAAGGAGCAGTGAAGTGAGGGCTGCCATTTGTCCAATGCCACAGCTTGAGCACGAGGAACCGGAAATCATGGGGTCTGCAAAGAACGTTTCCTACCTAGCAAGGGGAATTAACTTAGTATTCTTTTTTCAGCTATCCTACTGCTACTAATGAGCTTTATCTTTACAAGTACTACGTACAGAGGATAGTCGCTTGTGAAATGTCATTTGAAGTGATGTTAAGTGTGTATTTACTTGACAGCACTTCCTTCAGTTCTGTCACAGGTGAACGTAATGAGTTGCTTGAAGTTTCACAAACTCTGGGGTTTTTTAATGAAATATTTTCCATATTATAAAAGAGTATATATCGTCCATGTGCTCATCGGTGTGCACTGAGCAGCAGTGCTTTATGTGCGTGTTGCACAGGTAGAACGAATGTTGTGGTTTAACCCCAGGCAGCCGCTCGCCCACTCCCCGCTGGTGGGATGGGGGAGAGAGTTGGAAGAGTAAAAATGAGAAAATTTGCGGGTTGAGATAAAGACAGTTTAATGGGTAAAGCAAAAGATGAGCACACAAGCAAAGCAAAACAAGGAATTCATTGACCGCTTCCCAATGGCAGGCGGATGTCCAGCCATCTCCAGGACAGCAGGGCTCCATCATGTGTAATGGTGACTTGGGAAGACAAACGCCATCGCTCTGAACATCTCCCTTCTTCCTTCTTCTTGCGCCCACTTTATATGCTGAGCATGACGTCATACCATATGGCATATCCGTTTGGCCAGCTGGGGTCGGCTGTCCTGACTGTGTCCCCTCCCGGCTTCTCGTGCACCCCCAGCCCACTTGCTGGTGGGGCAGCACGAGAAGCAGAAAAGGCCTGGACGCTGTGTGAGCACTGCTCAGCAATAGCGAAAATATCTCTATATAATCAACACTGTTTCCAGCACAAATCCAAAACATAACCCCATCCTAGCTACTGTGAAGAAGATTAACTCTACCCAGCCAAAATCAGCACAACAAATTAAATAGAACTCTGTCCCAGACACAGAGAGACAAAGCCGATTAAATAGTGGTGATAGAAATGTCATGAGGCTTGGAAGAATGAAAATATTGCAAAGAAACCAGAATACAACTTTCCAGAGCTGGACACCATGCAGGAGCGTATGCAGTCAGTGGCTGCTGAAAGAAGATAGGTTACGAGTTTGCACGTCTTTACGTATTCAGCTGCAAAGACTTTCAGTCAAACAGAAGTAGCAGGCTGCACGCCAATTTACTTTTTGCCAAGTTCAGGTAACCTCTGGAGTTCAACGCCCTAAAACACGTGGTACCAAAAGAGTGTCCTGGAGAGAAACTCTGCTCTGGAGTGGGTTATACTGCCAGTTAGCAGGTGGGACAGGGAGGTTGTTCCATGGGTTGATGCTTTGACCCCGTGAAAGCATGATTTCATAGGAAATCATTACTTATATTCTAGTTTATATAATTATGTGCAAGGATTTATTAAAAGGTATTTTAGTATGTAGTTAATATGTAAGTATTGTTATTTTATTTATATAGCGCAGTAGATAGAATACTTTTCTTTGGAAACGATTGTTCAGCCCTGCGGCCGAGAACGCGGAGCGGTTCGTGCCTTCCCTGCCCCTGTGCTCGGGGACTAGGACCGCTGAGCGGGCGGCTCGTAGCCCCGGGGCAGGGGCAGCGGGACGGGGCGCGGAGGGGCCGGGGCCGCGCCCGGCCCGGCCCGGCCCGG